>Ga0213837_1000305_pt1 | contig 59656 bp, 44 predicted proteins | sample SWPATP12_FD_160572 | JGI IMG/M metagenome (GOLD analysis project Ga0213837, IMG submission 160572) | Coastal seawater microbial communities from Marineland, Florida, United States - SWPA TP1 #2 | ecosystem: Environmental > Aquatic > Marine > Coastal | place: USA: Florida | collected 2016-08-06
TGTGTATCATTTATACTGTGTTGACTGTTTTTGATTTAGCCCACTAGACCTGCAAACAGTCGCCTTGTCTAAATGATACACAGACTGCTGCAAAAGTGTACAGCAAAGATCAACAGCCCCTAGTTAAAATGCCCGCTAGTCAGCGGGCATGGTTATTTTATGTAACGATTGTAAGGCCATGAGTACCGGCAGAACCCGTTACCTAACCAATAAAAACATGCCGAAAGCACTTACATACCTTTTATCCGCAAAAGTGAGCACAACAAATGTAGCGGAATTCTTGCAAAATAGTGGCTAAATTAGCTATTTTTGCAGTGAGTTAGCTTACACTTATGTACCAAATTAGCCTGAAATATTGACTATTTCCGGATTTCATATAATCATTATTAGCTAATCGGATTAAAAGTAGTTGAGAAGTTTTCATGCTTAAGGGAATAAGCCTTGTCATAATTTTTGCTCTTGCAGCCATACTGATATGGAACGGCATGGAAGGGAAGACTTCCATCAGGCAAACTCCACCCCGGTTGGAAGAAGCCGATAACACTACCACTGAAGTTTCTTCCTCAGATAATTCTGGCTTGCAGCCTCAAACTAACAATCGCCCTGAAGCAATGACGCTTGTGCAAGCCGACAATGAGGCACAAGAACACTCGTTAGTTGATGATGCCGGCGAGAACGAAAACGGCAACCGTCGCACCGATAAACTCGCTATAAGATACTCTTCCGGTAACACTCACAGCTCCGTAAATGCTGACCTGCTTAATGCCAACCCCAAGAGTGATACCCTAACTTCTGCACAGCTTTCAAACGCATTGCAAAGCAAGTTGCTTGATTATGGTTTTAAAAGGCATGTTGATGTGTATCCACAAATCGATGTGGTTGAATATGTTGATGCCGGTCGCTTAGATACCGACTTTCAGATCCAGCCAGGCGGTGACTACACCGACATACAAATAAATATTCCCAACGCTACTATTCAGCAATCCGTTGAGGGTGATCTGCAAATTACCTTGCAAAATGGAGAAAGTCTGACCATGTCAAAGCCTCGGGTTTGGCAAGAGTCTGACGGGAAAAGAGAAATTTTAACCAGTAATTTTGTTGTTAATGGCTCCACCGTTTCTTACGAAGTAGAGCAATACGATAATTCCAAACCTTTAATAATTGACTAAACAGGGACGCTTAGCATGAAACGTATCCTTTATTGTTTTCTGACAGTACTGCTCAGCATAGGGTCAGCCTATGGTGCAGCCGGAGATCTCAGATGGTCTGTCGACTTAGGATCAGATATTGATTCTACGCCTGCAGTGAGTGAAAACGGGACAATATATGTTACCACCAGAAGTGACGGGCTTATCGCGCTCTCATCCGGTGGCGCGGAGCTATGGCGTTTTGATGATGGTAGTTATATCTACAGCGCAAGCCCGGTTATCGGTCCAGATGGCACCATCTACTTTGGTAACGATGGCAGTAAACTCTACGCGATAAATCCTGATGGCACACAAAAGTGGGTTTTAGATGTTGCCGGCGACATTATTTCTGCACCTGCACTATCGTCAGACGGGGTCCTGTATGTGGGTGATGAAGCCAGTTATTTTTACGCTGTAGATAGTGCAACCGGTCAGCAACTTTGGAGTTACAGAGCCTCCGGTGATTATAGCGGCTCGCCGGCGATTGCCAGTGACGGCACTATTTACGCAGCATCAGAAGACAGCTTGGTTTACGCCTTTAACCCAGACGGTACTGTTAAGTGGACTTACGATTCGTCTTCTTATTTCACGGCAGCACCGGCAATTGGCACAGACGGTACTGTGTATGTGGGGGGCTATGATGATAATTTTTATGCGCTCAACCCCGATGGCTCAGTGAAATGGTCGTATGCGGCAGGCGGTAATTTTACGGTGGGTGCGGCTATCGCGCCAGACGGTTCGATTTACGTTGGTAACGATGACTATAACATTTATGCGTTTGATTCTTCAGGCGCATTAAAGTGGGTTTTCGCGACCGGGTATACGGTACGCTCAACCCCGGTTGTCGATGCGGATGGGACTGTTTATGTGGGTTCGCGCGATAATATGTTTTATGCAATCAACCCCGATGGTACTTTAAAATGGTCATTTGCAAACAGCTACTACGATTATGATGGTTCTGCAACGATTGTATCAGATGGTACTTTATATGTAGGAAACGACAGTGATGACTTACTGGCCTTTGAAACCGGCTCGTCGCTTGCCACCAGCGTGTGGCCCAAAGCCCACGGTAACGTGAATAATACCGGTCTATTCGGCGATGTAGCAAACCAGCAAACGGCGTCATTACTGGCCTCAATCAGCAGTATTTCATCGTCAGGGCAATGTCCGGATATGAGTATGGTAGTGTCGGTAACCGACAGTTCAAGAAACAATATTACCGGACTTACTCAAGGCAACTTCACACTGAACGTTAATGGTCAACCAGTCAGTATTAACGACGTGAGCTTACTGTCTGATTCACTGAGTACGGTGTTAAATGTGGCCTTTACCATGGATTACAGTGGTTCAATGTCATCTACGGATATCTCCGACATGGAAACCGCTGCCAGCCAGTTTATTTCACTTATGCAAGCTGGCGATCAGGCCAGTATCATTAAGTTTGGAAGTGATGTAGACGTTACCCAACCGTTCACCAGCGACCTGAACGCAGCAGCACTTGCCGCAACCGCAGATTACAGTGGCGGCGGCAGCACTTCATTATACGACAGCGTGTACCTTGCGCTGGCTAACGTAGCCGGTCAGGCGGGGCAGCAGGTGGTTGTTGCCATGAGTGACGGTTCTGATAACGATTCAAGCTATACTTTCGATGACGTTGTCGCCTATGCCAACCAGTTAGGAATTGCTGTTTACACGGTAACACTGGGCTCTGGCGATCAACAAACAATGACTCAACTGGCAGCAAGAACCGGTGGTCAGAGTTACTATTCTCCTGATTCCACGCAGTTACAACAGATTTATCAAAGTATCGCTACCAGTATCCAAAGCCAGTATGTAGTGACCTTCACCGATCCAACCGAAGGCCTTACGGGCAACGTGGCTGAATTAAGAGTCGATACAGAAAACAATCACGGTATCACTACGGCGACCTACGACAGCTGTAAAGACTACACAACCGGAATTAACCAGATTGTAGAATTCCAGTGTCCGGTTCTTGAAGCAGTAGTAACAATTTATGACCAGGACGGGCAACCATTGAATGGCCTGGGTATTAACAGTTTTGATCTTTTCCTTGATGGGGCTGGCGCCACAATCAACAGTGTTGAGCAAGTACAAAGTGGTACCTCAAAAACTACTTTTGCCCTGGTTATGGATTACAGTGTATCAATGTCGTCTCAGGATGTGCTTGATATGGAAGAGGCCGCTAAGTTAATCGTAGCCAATAAAATGGCAGATGATGAAGGGGTTGTTGTTAAGTTTTCCGATTCAGTGGTTGTTTCGCAGTCACTCACTAACGATGCTGCTGCTCTTAATACGGCTATTGACGCCGAATTTGGCAGCCGTGGTTCAACTTCTTTGTTCGATGCAATTGATGTCGCAATAAGTGAGTTAAGCAGCGTAGTGGGACGAAAAGCGATTATTGTGCTCTCTGATGGCGAAGACACAACCAGTTCTGAGACCTTAAGCACAGTGACGACTTCTGCCAATCAAGCCGATGTACCGCTATTCACAGTAGGCCTCGGCGGGGCGGATGCCGTAACATTACAAGCTCTGGCAGACGCAACATTCGGCATCTATTACTATGCGCCAGATGGCACCGAATTGGCACAAATCTATACTACGCTGTCTGATATTTTACAAAGTCAGTACCTCATTAAGTTTAACGATATTTTTGCTGATGCATTAGCTCATACCGCGGTAATTAACACAGTTGTTAGAGGTAAGGTCATTAGCAGTGATCAGCGTAATTTCATTAGTTGTGCGCCGCCATCATCACAAAATATCGATTTTGAAACTGGAGCAATCGGTAATATTGCCTATACCAATGGCGGGAATTTGCCCTGGGAGGTGAGTGATTACTTGCCAATAACCGGTACTTACAGCCTGATGGCGCCTCAAGCGCTGGCCAATTCACAATCCAGTAGCTTTACTGTTACGGCTACAACTTCAGCGGGTGATATGACTTTTAATTACAAAGTCAGCTCTGAGGGTAGCTTTGATTACCTAAACTTCTATGTGGATGGCAACCTGGTCGATCGCTGGAGTGGCAGCGTAACGGCCACACAGTTCAGCTATACAGTCACCGCGGGTGAGCACCAGTTTACCTGGGAGTACGATAAAGACGGATCGGTTTCTTCTGGCGATGATGTTGCCTGGATTGATGACATTGTGTTCCCTGGCGTATCAACATCTACCGACTCCGATCAGGATGGTTATCCGGATAGCAATGATGCCTTCCCACAAGACCCAACTGAATGGTTCGATACCGATAATGATGGCATCGGTAACAACGCCGATACCGACGATGACGGTGATGGTTATCTGGATACCGTTGACGCGTTCCCGACTAACCCATCCGAATGGCTGGATACCGATGGTGACGGTATTGGTAACAATGCCGATGACGATGACGATGGCGATGGCATTATCGATATTCTTGATGCCACCCCGCTGGGTTATGTTGCCGCTAACGACGTAGACGGCGACGGCAAATCCGATTTGTTATGGCGCAGTTACACCAAAGGCTGGAATTTCCTGTGGACCATGGATGGCACGGCCACGGCAACGACTATCCCCATTAACGTGGTCCCTGGTACCGCCTGGGATATGGTTGGCCAGGGCGATTACGATGCTGACGGCAAGTCGGACATTTTCTGGCGCAATAATGTCACCGGGCAAAACTTTATTTACCTGATGGAAGGGGCGGTCTACAAGTCGCGGTATACGCTTAACTATGTCGGCGCAACCGACTGGCGGGTAGCAGGCAGTGGCGACTTTGATGGCGATGGCACCGGTGATGTACTTTGGCGCAACATAAACCGTGGCGATACGTGGTTCTACCTAATGGACGCAGGGCTTATCCGTGATAGCCTGCCCTCACTGGCAGTCAACGACCTGAACTACGAAATAGCCGCGACGGGCGATGTGGATGGTGACGGCGATGACGACGTTATCTGGCGAAATTCTGCGAGCGGTATTAACTATATATGGTTAATGCAAGGCGGTAGCATTGCAAGCCGTTATACGTTGAACACCGTTAACACCGAGTGGGACATAGCCGGAGCGGGAGACCTGGATGGCGACGGCACCGACGATATTATCCTGCGTAATCAGGTAAGCGGTGAAAACTGGGTGTACTTTATGGAAAACGGCCAGATACGCGAAAGCACACTCATTAACACCGTGGCCGATACTAACTGGCAAATAGCCAACATGGGTGATTACGATGGCGACGGCAAGGTCGACTTCCTGTGGCGCCATGCAGCGGATGCCCGCAACATCATTCACCTAATGGATGGCACTACCCGTAAAGCCAGCGGGGTATTGAAAAATACCGATGATACCTGGCGGGTGGCACAGTAACTAAGCCGTAATTATAGAAAGCCGCCTTCGGGCGGCTTTCTCTTTAAATGCATTTACGTTAAACAACCTTTCACCTGTATTCTATATTAGCTATTCTGAAGCTATAGAAGTTCATTCAAGGAAGAATTCAGTGAAAAAGCGCATTGTTATTACACTTCTCAGTCTTTTTCTCTTCAGCCAAAATGTTTATGCCGCTATTTGCTATTGTAGCGAGTATGAACATATTAACTTTAAATTACGCATTGCAAATTACGAAGGCGACTATGGGGCAAGTCCTGCGATCGCCAATGATGGAACCATCTACCTCAATATTTCGGGTAAAGAAGAAGGATCTACAGGCCATTTGATTGCATGGGATCCCGATGGCAACGAGGCAATACTTCTCTCTGATACTGTGTCAACTGCCGGGCCTGTACTTGCTGATGACGGCACCATTTACATGATAATCACCGAAAACAATCAGCCAGTTTTGGTGGCATTATCTTCCGGTGGTATCGAATTGTGGCGAAGTCAGGCTCTCGATAGCTGGGTGTTTAATGGGCCTGCTATTGCTGCAGATGGCTCCATTTTAGTAACTTCCTTTTTGGGGGACTTGTATGCATTTTCTCCCCAGGGGAGTTTGTTGTGGCAATTAAACTATGAATCTCTGGCATTCTTTCCAACCACGATAGCGCCGAACGGAAATATTTATATTCCGACAATGGGAGATGAGAACAGTACAAACCGTTTACTGGTATATTCAAGTGCGGGCGAAGCAATCTGGAGTAGAACATTTCCGGTCAGAATTTTCTCTGGGCTTGCTTTTAATGAAGCTGGTACTGCCTACTATGGTGCCGATGGGCTTTATGCTTTTACCCCCAATGGTGAGCAGCTCTGGAAAGGTGAACTGGGAGAATATGATGTCACGCTTATCACTGGCTCCCCTGTAATAGATGATTCAGGAAATCTTTACGTGGGTTACCAGGCCGCCAATGCAACTGATGAAGGGTTACCGTATTCTGGGATCGTGTCTTTCTCTTCAGAAGGTACATTACGTTGGTTTTACAGTGTAGATAATGATGAAGTTGTCGGCGCTACACCTATTATTACCAATGATGGGGTGGTTATTTTTGGCAGTGATAAAGGAAACATATTTGAAGTGAATGCCGAAACCGGTGAATCACATGAAAGTAGACTTGCCACAACGCCGGTAAATGATATCTATAGCCTTACCATTGATAACAGTGGCAACTTAATTGTTAATGGCTATGGCGGCACGGTTATTTTTAGTGACGATCTTGAACTGGCTGACTCATCCTGGCCCAAGTTTATGCGCGATAATCGTAATTCTTCTTCAGCAGCCACCTCTGGCGGTAACGCCCCACAAGTTTATAAGGCCGCTAACGATGTGGACGGCGACGGTAAATCCGATTTGTTATGGCGCAGCTACACCAAAGGCTGGAACTTCCTGTGGACCATGGATGGTACGGCAACGGCAACGACTATCCCCATTAACGTTGTCCCTGGTACCGCCTGGGATATGGTTGGCCAGGGCGATTACGATGCTGATGGTAAGTCGGACATTTTCTGGCGCAATAATGTCACCGGGCAAAATTTTATTTACCTGATGGAAGGGGCGGTCTACAAGTCGCGGTACACGCTTAACTATGTCGGCGCAACCGACTGGCGGGTAGCAGGCAGTGGCGACTTTGATGGCGATGGCACCGGTGATGTACTTTGGCGCAACATAAACCGTGGCGATACATGGTTCTACCTAATGGACGCGGGGCTTATCCGTGATAGCCTGCCCTCACTGGCAGTTAATGACCTGAACTATGAAATAGCCGCGACGGGCGATGTGGATGGTGACGGCGATGACGACGTTATCTGGCGAAATTCTGCGAGCGGTATTAACTATATATGGTTAATGCAAGGCGGTAGTATTGCAAGCCGTTATACGTTGAACACCGTTAACACCGAGTGGGACATAGCCGGAGCGGGAGACTTGGATGGCGACGGCACCGACGATATTATCCTGCGTAATCAGGTGAGCGGTGAAAACTGGGTGTATTTCATGGAAAACGGGCAGATACGTGAAAGTACCCTGATTAACACCGTAGCCGATACTAACTGGCAAATAGCCAACATGGGTGATTACGATGGCGACGGCAAAACAGACTTTCTGTGGCGCCATGCAGCGGATGCCCGCAACATCATTCACTTAATGGATGGCACTACCCGTAAAGCCAGCGGGGTATTGAAAAATACCGATGATACCTGGCGGGTGGTTAATTAATAATCCATGGCTTTAGATTTAGTGGTTTAAACGCTGTTAGTACAGTTGTTTTCATGCATCATGCTGGTTATCATTCGAATCCGCCAAGGAATGCACCCAAAGACTGTAATAAGTCCTTCACCCTATTTTTAATGATGTCTGGTGAAAGGTACCAGGCAGTGGTGAATAGTTTTGAGTTTTAAAGAAGTTTGAGGTCTGGTGAGTTAACATGATTGCGATGGTTCAATATTGGGACTCAGCGGTACCTGAAGACGTAGCGAAACTGAGTAAGACCTGGCAAGACTGTCAGCCTAACCTGCCTTACGTTTGTTTTAACCGGTTATCCGCAGCAGACTTCTTGGGCGAGCATTTTGGTAACGAAGTTCGGGATGCGTTTCTGGAAATAACACTTCCAGCCTTGCAATCGTACATTTTTAGAGTTGCTTATATTCTGAGGTGTGGTGGTGTTTTTGCGTCTGCCTCGCTTAAATGTTTAAAACCGGCTGACGAGTGGAAAGTAAACAGGGATAAGTTAAATGTTCTCAAAGACAGCAGTGGTAATATATGGAACGGATTCATATTAGCCGCTAAAGACAACAAAATCATTGCAACTATTTGGGCCGAAATTCAAGATGTTCTTCTGAATCGAAGGGAAGGCGGAATCAGCGCACTGGCTGGCAGTGATCTCTTTCAGCGAAAAATAAATACGGCAGTGAATACCAGTGATGCGAACCTGGTGCCGCATGAGGAATATGCCGACACCTTTATCAGAGTATCTCAATTATCCCATAAGGCGAGCTTTAACTGGCGGTTAGCCCAGCATATAACACCGCTGTTCAATCGTCAGTATAGTCTTACGTCACCCCCCGAGAGTGAAGAGCTGCAGTCGAAAGAGCTTATCATCCACATGGGCTTACATAAAACGGGAACAACCGCCATTCAACAAATGCTGTCCAAGCATGAATTCGGCGATGTTTTGTATCCCGAAACAGGAAAACTCCATGGTGGCCATCATCAATTGGTTACTCTCTTGTCTAAACGAAAGGGAGATATCAGTGACCAAACTATTAGGGCGTTTTGGCAAGAGTGTGAGCGGTCAGAAAAATCGCGAGTTGTCATATCTTCTGAATACTTTTCATGCACTAATGAAATCATCTTTAACAAGATGATTATGAACCTGCTGTGGCAAAACTTATCGCGTTTATCCAGTGCGTTTGGAAAGGTGAAGCTGGTCTTTTATATTCGTGAGCAAGCGGAATCACTGGAGTCGAGGATCAATCAGGCAATTAAAAGCAGGATTTGTCTTGCTGATTTTGATTTGCATAAACTTATGCAGAATCCGACGATGAATTACGCTCTTATGTTTTCTCATCTGCAAAGTATTTTTCCGCATGCAAAATTGGATATCCACAATTATTCTAACGTTAAGGTAGAAGGTGTGGTTCCACATTTCTTTAACCGTTACACGAACTCCTCAATGGTTAATCATGTATCCAATAAGCAGATTGAATCGATTTGGACCGTGATGCTTTCATGGTATATAAATCGACTGGATGTCAGCACTGATCAAAAAATGAAGTTGAAGGAAATGGCCACCCGCGCGGAAATTGCGAAGGGCATTCCCGGTACCTTCATGACTAAAAAAATCCTAAGTCAATCTCAGGTCGCCACGCTTAGACGGTTTTTTGCCGAGAAGAATGAACAGTTTTATCGCCGTTTTGATGTTCCACCATTCACCCAGACATTTAATAGCGAAGAAAAGCAGACCTTTCAGCAGGTGATGCAGGAATATGATGCCATTCTTTCTGCTCAAGTGAATAAGTTAGTCGAGTCAAGCCCATGCAACCCATAGATCTAACCATAAAGGAACAACCAGAACATATAGAGCGTTGTGTGGCAATGGCTTTAGACATACAGTCAAAGTTAGCGAATAAAATGTCGGTATCTGATAAGTTTGTGTCGCTAGGTCAAAATTGTAGCTCTGCCTGGTATCTTAAACAACTTGGCTTAAAACTTGAGTCTTATCCTTTCGACTGGATATTTAGTTCCCCCGACATAGTAACTCACTGTATCAATGATGAGTTCGCTGCCTACCTGAACAAAAGTTACATTAATGATGAAGGTAAATCGGCCGGGCATTCGTTGTACCATTCCAGCTTTTTTAATCACCGGTCTCCCCTGAAGTCTGAAGGTGATTATCATTACTACCAGCGTTGTTGTGAACGCTTTGAAGCTCTGCTTGATTCGCAGGAAACCGCAACATTTCTGATTACCCTGATTAATGAGCCAGCTAAACGGCAAGCATGGGCAAAAGGGTTTGATATGAAATTTCCCATGCCCACGGCGCAGAGTTACGAAAGCTGTATTGAAATGATTGAAACGGTAATGAAAAGGCATCCGAATAGCCAATTTATAATTGTTGATCATTACACCCAGGGAACCAGGGCAATTAAATGGCAAGAGCTATCGGACAATAGCGTTATGATTACCTTTACGGCAAAAGGCACCAGTACCGGGGTATTCTATACCAACCCTTTGGATGATTTTCTCTATAAATTAATGTTTACAGGTCTTGTAAGAAACCGTTGATTTAAAAGAGGTCACAAGGGGTGGCTGAATTATTAAACTTACGTATATATTGCCAACTGATACTTTCTACCGGCTGGTTATTTTGATAGCCATCATATAACCCAAAAGGCGTACGTTTAGCATCTCTGCCTGGGTCTGCCAGGTATCTGTCATTGCCTGCTGCCCAGGCAAATAATGGTGTGATCAGGTTGCTCCCGTTACACTGGGTTGCGTGGATTACGCCTTTGTAATAAGCCAGTTGATCTGCGGCGTTTAATTTAGTCTGCTCTTGTGATGTGCTTAGCCTAAAGCCAAACTCATCGACCCAAATAATGCTGGTGTTATCAATTTGACGAAACGCCGAAATGTATTTTGTTATTTGTTTACTGTATTGCTGCCACGAAGAGCCACTGGGCAGCGCGCGGTAATATAAATTAACCGGCACAATAGACAAATCAGGCAGGTGCTTGTTAACCCAACTGACATATTGTTTGAACTCAGCTAAATCAGGATAGGTGACTGTGTCAAATGAGAATGGGGTATGGCTATAGGCGGGGTTACGTGCAAAAACATCAAACATAGTTTTAAGCCAGGTAGCGTGTCGCTTATTATTTGCCGGTTGAACATCACCGCCTAGCATTATTAATTTTATATGGGTCATATCCAGCTGTGTCAAAACTGACTCAAAGAATTGTAGATCATGTTTTAGATCGTGAAATCCTTTACTCCCGCTTAAAACCAACTCAATATTTAAGTTGTACTCCCCAATGATCTGCAGTAGGTGATTAAACTCCTCTACATATTGGGGGGAAATGGCCGGGTAAACTTTCGATAAATCCAGGTTACAACGGTTAGCGTAAATTTTGAATCCGCCCGGGCCAAATAGCAAACGTACCCAGCTGAAACCTGATTGCTGAATGTTGTTCAATGTATTTCGGAGTCGCAGTTTTATTTCAGTACGACTACCTTTACATGCGGTATCGCCGTAGTTAAGTTTTTGTACTACTTGAGGAAGATCTTCCTGATCTCTGCCGTCGAGGTAAAAAAGGCTTACGCCCGTTACCCCCTGTTTAATTTCCGGAATAGCCGGGTTCACATCTTCAGCATTGACTAAGCACGGTAGTAAGATTAACCAAAAAAGAGTGCCTGTGAAAAAAAGGCCACGAGCATTACTCACCATGATTTTCCTTATTTCCAGATGGTTATAGATTACTTTTGTTATCCCGCTAAAGAATACGACCTGTGTTCAGTAAATCAGGCTACCTGTATGGTTAAAGCTTGCGTACACAGGATATCTGACTTAAATGATAAGGCGGTAAGCCATGACTACTTTAAGCAGTTTTTTGCTGGTATAAATAATGGTAAACTCTTCAGGTCTTAAGGCTGGAAAGGATCCCACTATGAAATTTCTATTGATCTTTGTTGTACTGATAACATTGATAGTAACATATCGGTTTACAGTATTATCATCAACACCCAACAAGGGTGACAGTATCAAAACTGAAGTGGAGCACGTGGAGTTACAACCGCGTGCTGTGGCAAGTCCGGCCCAACCTGATGCCAGTGAGCTAACAACAGCCTCTTCTGAGCCTGCTAATGCGGCGGCAGAGTCGATAGGATTGCTCACAGATCCCGCGTTAATTGCGCAAATAGAACAAGATATGCAATTTACTCCTGCCCCGGAGGGCGATTTATCGTATATGTCGCCAGAGGCTGAAACCGTGCAAATAGATGAGCCATTTCCAGCTACACAGCCTGATCCGAACATGAAGCTGGGCGAGTCAGAGTTGCTTAATCACGAAGAGAATGAACAAATTAGTCAGCCTCTGGACCCTAACACCAAGATGAGCGATCTGTAGTAAGGTTACGCTAATTACTGATTAAAACCGCTGACTAGCGGATTCAATAGATTGCCAAATTATAATAATGCAGGTTGTTTTTGTGCATAACAGATGTCGAACTCTCAGCGAGTCTTACCAATGGGTATATTGTAAATACCCAAAAGAGCAAACATTTTTGAAACCAGTAACAACACAGTGTGGGGCGATTATTGTATTGGCTCGCTTTCTCAAGCTGTATTGTCGAGGTCTGCAATTTTGAAAGTCGTCGTTGCAGGTAATTGCCAGGCAAGGCCTATGGCACGACTGCTCAGCCAGTTAAACCCAGAAATAACCATTACTGCCACTCCCATTGTGCATCTACTGCAGCCTGCTGATGAAGCGGTCTTTCGGCCCGCACTGGATGAAGCAGATCTTATTATTACTCAACTTATTGCCGACAGCTATCCCTGTGAATTTATCCGTACCAATAGGCTAAAAGAGCGCTATGGCGATAAAGTAAAAACCATCCTTAATTTATATTTTACCGGTTACAACCCGGATTTACGTTACCTGAGGCATCCACAGGTAGGAACCTTGCGGGGGCCATTGAGCGATTACCATAATAAAACTATTCTTACCGGTTGGATGTTAGGAATCGCTCAGCAGCAGGTGGTAAAGTGGCTTAACGATCCGTTTTATAATCAGCGGGAATATGCGCTGGCATCTCAGGCTTCGCTCGCCGAGTTGAAGAAACGTGAAGAACTGGTGGATGTGCCAATTGTAGATTGTATCGAGGCGGGTTATAAGCATCAGCGCTTCTTTTTTACTTTTAATCACCCCTCAGCTGCACTTTTAGCCCAGTACGCACACCGGGTAAATGCAATGCTACTTGGCAATACGGCAGAAATTCATAACGAAATGATTAAAAATGAATTTCTTGATCAGCTTATCCCCAAAATTCCGCCTGGTCTGGGCCATGAACAAGCAGCTCAAGCGGTAAGCAAAGGGCAAGAGGTGCTCTCAGTCAACGGCGCAAAAATAGAGCTCGGCGCAGAAAAAAACTATACTGATGAGGAGCTAGTGGCTTTGTTTTATCAGATATACACAGATAACGCAGATTTTATAAGAGAAAAATATGATACCTAAGGTAATAGTGCAGTTTTGGAACACGCCAGACATTCCGGATGACGTTGCTGAACTGATGGAAACCTGGAAGCAGCATAATCCTGACTTTCGTCATTTAGTGTTTGATTACGAGCAAGCCGCCAGCTTTATTGGGGTAAAATATGGTAAAAAAATTCAGGACTTGTTTTTAAGTGCAGCTTTGCCAGCGATGCAATCAGATATCTTCCGCGTTGCTTACTGCCTGGCCAAAGGCGGTTTTTATATTGATGCGGGGACTCGCTGTAAGGCTGCGTTAGACCCCCATCTGCCTGCTAATGGTGAGCTGCTGTTAATGCGCAAATGGCATGGAGGGGTCTGGAATGGCATGATTGGTGCCGAAGCAGATCAGGCCGATCTCAAACTTATTTGGGATAAAATCATTCATAACTTACAGGCCAGAGAAACCCAGGATGTATGGCAGGTAACCGGGCCTAAGTCTTTCAACCAGGTGGTTAACCACAGTAAAGATGGCAGTAAAATTCGGGTTGTTGAGCAAAAAGATATCGCATTTTTTGATATCGTGAGTGATTTAAAATATAAAGCCAATCACTGGTCCGAAGTACAGAAAACGCAAAGCATCTTTAATTAAGTCTCCGTAAGAGTAGATCATTAATGTCTAAAAAGTTATTCCTTGCCCCCAATCACCACTTGTTAATTTTTGCCCTAAAATACCAGGGTGAAGAGGTTTCAGAAAACACTATCAAAAAAGGGTGTCTGCAAGCCGAGTACGATTGGCAGGATATCGATGACGACACGGACATAAGCACCAAAGATCTACTGGCATTGTTAACCTCTGACTCAGCGGGGTGCAACTGTGCTTATGTATTAAAGGATGATTTAGCAACCCATCAGTTGTTGTTGCCGCCGGTATCCGCCTGGCTTGTGAACCATAACGATAAACAACCAGGTGCGGTAGAATCGGTAATACAACAATGGCTTGACTATATCGAAGCCGCCAAACAACTGTTGTTATTACTGCCTGGTCAGGTGGTTGCCACTTGGCCAGTCGAACTGCAAAGCGCTGCGGCTTTCGAGCACCAACTGCAACTGATCCTGCAGCAGGACCAACGGGTAGCCCTGGCCACTCAGGAATGGTGCTCATTTGTTGTGAGGTCTGAAAACACCCCTTCCGCAATTGCCTTAGCCAGTGAGCTGATCAAGCAAAAGCAATCACAGGCAGCAAGTGAAAAAGAACACTTTCAGGCTAAAACGGCTTTAAAGCAGGATATCAGCGATTTAAGTAACGAACTGGCAAAAGTGTGCGCAGAACGCAACAAACTGGCAGAGCTAGAGCCACAGCTAAACGCCAAACAGACTGAGCTGGAGCAATTACAACAATTAAACGCCAACCTGCAAGAAAAATTAAACCAAAGCGAAGCCGCCCACCAACAAGTCAGTGAAACGCTAAAAACACAAGAAGCGCAAAATAACGCTCTGGCTCAAGACGCTGAAAAACTCAAAGAATCGCTCGTTCAGCAAGAAGAAATAAAAGCCGTGTTAGAGCAAACTCAAACACAGCTTACCAGCCTTCAGGAAGAGCACGAAGCCGCTTCGCAAGACAAGCTGAACCTGGTATCCAGGCTGGAAGCAAACAACGAACATCTGCAGGAAAAAACCAACCAGCTCGACAAGGCGAACGCCCAAATTAGCCAGTTGCAAACAGAAATTGAAAAGCTAACAGTCAGCAATCACAGCGCCGATAACGAACTCAACCAAATAAAAAACAAAGCAACTGAACTGGAAACGCAGTTAAACGCTGCAAGTAATGCGCTTGCAGAACATAAAAATGAGTTGGAGCTGGCAACTCTGCAGGTTACCCAGTTACAACAAGAGCTCGAACAGCTTATACAAAACAAAAAAGCACTCGAAGAAACGCTACAGCAATCTGTCGAGAAAGAAAAAACGCAAGCAGAGCAACTGAATGAAAAAGGCATGGCGCTCACAGACGCCCACGAAGAGCTACAACTAGTCGCACTACAACTAAGCCAATTGCAGCAGGAGCTGGAAAGTGTGTCTGCCAATGAGCAAACCCTGCAAACGGCATTACAAAGCGCGAAAGCAGAAGCCGATCAGGCAAAATCAAAAGGCAGCCAAGCAGCTACTAAATATAACGAAACCTGCGCTGAACTGGAACTGGCGACTCTACAAATTAGTGAGTTACAGCAAGAGCTGGAAAGTGTGTCTGCCAATGAGCAAACCCTGCAAACGGCATTACAAAGCGCGAAAGCAGAAGCTGAGCAGGCAAAATCAAAAGGCAGCCAAGCCGATACTAAATATAACGAAACATGCGCTGAACTGGAATTGGCGACTCTGCAGCTCAGTCAGCTTCAAGAAGAACTGGAGCAGGTGTTCGCCAAAGAACAGGCCGCAACTAAAGCATTGAGTGACGCTAAAACAGCCCAAGCCGCGGCCAAACAAAATGCCGACGAGGCAACAGCTCAACTTGGCGTATCCCAACAAGAAATAGAGTTGTTAACCTTACAGTTAAGCCAGTTGCAAGAAGAGCTGGAGCATTATTTTGTGGCTTATCAAAAGCTCAAAGCAGAGATCTCAACAGTGGCAAGCGAAGCCAAAGGCTACTGGCAAAACATCATCAAAGCACGTACCAGCACCTTTCTTGTTGCACAAAAGGTGCAAGTGACAGGCGGCTTCGATAAAGACAATGTACATCGCATTATTACCCGCTTAAATCAGGTGACTAACCTCAAAGATGAGTGGGATGCTTTCTCGGTAATGTTTAACGACCGTAACGGTGTCCTGGATATCGAATTTCATGCTCCGGCAGAAAATCGTACCTATCCGCTTTCTGAGTTTGTAAAAACCGGCAGCAGTAAGGTGTGTGATTACAGCATTATTAAGCCCTTCGATTGCGCCAACTGTAAAGTATTAACTGCGCTCAAAGATGATGATAAGGCCTTGCTCACTGAGATTGTAAGAGAAGTAAGTATCCACTTACATGATTCAGAGGTTGAAGTGCTACAACAGGCGGAACATATCAATGTACAAGCCTGGGGGCCAAAATTAGCCCAAATGCTCGAAGCGTTAACTACACCAAAACCGGCAGAGCCGGTAATCGAAGAGAAAATAATCCAACCATCTGATATCACCCTTGAACCTGAAGAGCAGCCACAGGTAACTGAGTTGGCCCCAATTACTGTTGAAGCTGAAACCAGGGAAGAGCAAAGCCCCTCAGAGCCCGCAGGAATTCCCCAAACCGCCGATGGGCTAAGCTTTACTAAGTTAACGCTCACACAAAACATGGTGGCAGAAAGCAACCAGCATTTATCTATCCGCGCAAATAATCTGAGTTATGCTGATCGCTCGTTTGAACAATTCGAGTTTAAAATTGGTGCAAAGCGCATAGAAAAAGATGGCTTTACGCAATTTGGCAGTATCGAATTAAGAGAGCAGAAGGGTGATGCACCCATATCCGACTGGAGTATTGCCACAGAGGATAAGTGGGGTAAAAAGTTGATACTGAGCTTAGGGCCAATTATCACCGCCGCCGAAAAGCAAAACATAACGTCTCTTAATAGCCAGGATCAGGCTTTCGTGCGGGCATTTCTATCAGCGTTAATAAAGCACATACATAAGTTAGATTTGAACAAGATTGAGCTTGCGAATCCATTAAGTGATTGGCATACAATGCTCAGCTCTATGCTGGAACAGTTCAACCATACTGCGTCTGTGCCAGCGGAGAAAGGCGAATGAAAGAACTTATTAATTTAGCCCGGGGCTTTTCGCAACAGTTTGAATGTGCACTGGTTTATGGCATAGCTAACGTTACTCAACTCGACAATCTGTTTAAAGTGAATGCCAAGCAATTTGTTATTGTTGAGGCAGATCCAGGTGTTTTTTCTAAACTAGAAGAATGGCACTCAACGCTGCCAGAGTCGGCACCCGCGGTAAGTTGTTACCATGCAGCAATCACCCCAGAGGATGCCCCAACTACTTTGTTATACCAGGCGAGCCAGCCGGGCTTTAGCTCAACCGCAAAGCCGAATCAGATCAAGCGCTTTCGCCCAGGGTTAACCTTTTCTTCAGTTTCTGTACCGGCGAAAAAGCTCAGCTATTTTTCCGATAAATATGCCATTGCAGCTAATCAGCATAATATTGCTTTAATTAATGGTAATGGTGCAGAGCATCAAATACTCAGTGACTCAACCAGCCAGCTGTTTAACACCATTGTGGTAAAAACCTGCAGCAAAGCCCTGTTTGGCGAAAATACGCAATTGCCGGCAGCACTCACCGACACCGGGTATTCACAAGTAAAAATAAAATCGGCTCAGCCACCAATGAGTCTTACCGCTTTATGCAAACCATTGTTGATTTTAGAGCAAGCGTCTGCACTGGAAAAAGCCAGGCAAGAAGCCGAACAGTGCAAACAACAGGTCAGTGACTTAGTTGCCCAAAACGAGACGCTTACAGGGCAACGGGACAATCAGCGCGAGCATCATCTCAAGAACAAAGAGTGGGCAGAACAGCTCAAAATTCAGAAACAAGATTTAGCAGCGCAATTAGAACAAAGCGAGAATAAGGCAAAACAATTATCTGAGAAATTAGAAAGTGCTAATGCCGATCTTCAGGCTGCCCAAGCGCATGAAAAGAAATTGCAAGAAAAGCTCGAAGCTAAGGCGGCAAGACATAAAAAACTGAGTGAAGAATACGATGGCTTATCCTCTCAAGTAGCCACATTAAATTCAGAAAACGCGGCCATTCGAGATGAACTCCAGAATACTCAAATGGAACTTCACGGATTAGTCGAAAAGCTCGAAAAAGCCAGCCAGGCGCTCAATGCTCAAGAAGAGAGTAAAACAGAAACGCTTGAGCAACTAAGAGTATTGAAAGAAAAATGTGCTCAATTGGAGTCTAGCCTTACGTCCACTCAAAAAGAACGGGATCAGCATAAAGAGCACCACTTTAATAATAAGCAGTGGGCTGAGGAGCTTAATGAATCAAACAAAGCCCTTAAGGCCAAGCTCGATCAGTTAGAACCCGATTTTAATAAGCTTACTGAAAAACATGATGCGTTGAGAACACAACTCAGCAATGCAGAAAAGCGTGAAGATCAATTAACCTCAACATTAACGCTCAATACCAAACTTTTAACGAAAGTGCAAAGCGATAGCGAACACCTTCGCGAACAGTACAAAGAAAAAACGAAGTCAGAAGAAGAATTAAGAAAGCTAGTGTCAGAGCTACATCAAAAACTACAACAAGCTGCCACGTTCTATCACAAACTGGAACAGCAATACCCTGAGTTATTGTCGGAGACTTTAAGCCGGTGACAAATAAGGTGAGCGATTTTAAAAGCATGCAAGATGAGCTTCAGGCAGCGTTAGATATTCTGGATGAATATCAGCAAGAATCTCCTGAGGACCAAGCGGGGCTGGTGATCAGCGAGGCAGACAGTTTGCTTGCACGTTGCGAACAAGTTGTGAAGCAGCATGAGAATAGCGCTAAGCCCAAAATGAGGGTGATTCACCATTTTGCTTGTAGCGGTGGAACACTAATTTCTAAATGTATAGCGGCTCTACCGAATGTGTATTTACTGAGTGAAGTACACCCTGCCACCCATAACCATATGGGTGGCGGCAAGCCTAAGTTCTTACCCAGTGATATTACAACGCTTTCTCGTTACGCTGGTATACCAGATATAAGTCATCTTGCTGACAAATTATTTAAGCAAAATGTTATAGCAACGAATAAGCATGTCGTTGAGCTAGGTGGTGTGTTAGTGTTAAGAGATCATTCCCATTCAGATTTTTGCGTTGGAAATAGTGACGTAGATGACTCCAAGGTAGTATCTGTCTTATCAGATAAATTTGAAATTCTCAGAGTAGTTACTATCAGACATCCCGTTGATGCATATTTGTCACTGGTGAAAAACAACTGGGAACAACATACGCCCAAAGGATTTGAGGAGTACTGTAAACGTTTTTTACGTTTTATTAATAACTACAACAAAAACCAGATTTTTAAATATGAAGATGTCGTAAGAAACCCGGTTAGAAGCATTAAGAAAATAGCTAAAAAACTGGACTTACCATTTTCAGATAGTTTTATTGATACCTTCAGTACAATGCAGGTAACGGGAGACAGCGGGCGTTCTGGTGCAGTGATAGAAGAACGTCCTCGCCGTCCGCTAAGTGATGAGCAAATCGCTATGATCAACTCATCGAAATCGTTTAGAAAAATAGCAAAGAAGTTTAATTACGGCATACCCGGGGAAGTAGAGTGATAAGTGTATTTTTTCCTTATTACCAGTGTGGTGATAAAGAGAGACAAAAGGAAATCGATCTGTGTTTAACCAAAAACGCAGAAAATGCTTTAATTGATAACCTATTTGTAGTGATAGATGATGGTTGTGATTGCCCCGTTGAAAGTAACAACATACGGGTTATCAACATCAACACCCGTTTAACATACAAAAAGTGGCTCGAAATGACAGCCCAGTACTGCACAAGCGGCATTACTGTGCTCTGTAATTCAGATATTTATTTCGACGAATCTTTACAATGCATTCATGAAGTCCTTAAAGAAGAAAAGAGCTTCATAGCCCTCTCTCGCTGGGAGCTTTTGGGCGATAGTACATCCAAACACCCTAATCCGCATTGGTCTCAGGATACCTGGGCAATGAACGTGGGAGAAGAACTTTCTCCAACCTTTATGCATCAACTTGACTTCCCTATGGGCGTTCCACGCTGCGACAACAAGATTGCGTATTTGTTTGCCGTACAAGGCTGGAAGGTATTCAACCCCGTTGACTTTTTAAAGAGTATCCACGCACATGAGAGTGAAATGCGTACTTACCATAAAAAGTTAGACGATCGTATTCTAGGTGGAGCTGCTTATGTGTACCCTGGTACTGCCTTGGATGAAGAAGCCAAATTAGATTTTGATGTTTGGACAAAGCGCACCAGCCAGATTAATAAAGTAGCAATCAATAAGTCCATGGAGAAATGGATAAAAGAGGCTGAAGCGCAAGAACGAAGTGAAGCAACAGCACAAAAAGCAGCGTTACCTGCATTGGCTAAAGCAAATTACAGTGAATTGCTGGGGGCAGTACAAAATAAATCAGTGCTTAAAAACTACAATATCAATTTTGAAGTGCTGGAATACCAAGACAACATTTTCTTTAAAAATGCGTATCAACTAAACGAAGCGTTAAAAATAACGAAAGCTGAATACACTGCTCAGCCAAAAGCGCTGATAGTATCAGGGCTAATTCCTCCGGTACTTATTAACTACATAAATCACATTGGCACTAAACCCAAAAATCCGGAAGATCTGAATTTTTGGCAATATCCCTGTGCAACAGAAAAACAGGCCTATGAAAACCACTTAAGTATTAAACCAGGTGAGCATATCGACCTCACGAGCCATACTGTTAATATCTACGTGCCTTTGCCCTGGGCAACGTACGTAGATAAAAAAGCCTTTCCTGAAACGTATCTGGCAAGAATCCAGGCACTCATTAGCTACTATAAAACCATTGCACAAGACAATGATTTTACCCTTAAGGTGCATTCTGTATGCCAGCATATTCACTGGATTCGGATGCTGGAAATGGCACAACAAATCGGTATCACTGATTTTCACCTGTCGCACAAAGACTCAACCAGCGAAGGCAAACAAAAAGAGGTAGGAACAACTCTTACCTTGCATGGCTGGCCACTGATAGCAGTAAATTACGTTACGCCAGACAGAAGCGAAGGTATGGAAAGAAAACCTATGAGCGAACGCAAGCTACTTGCTTCGTTTATCGGTGCCCATATGCCACACTATCGGGATGACAGCAGGATAAAACTGTTCGAAGCGGCAAAAGAATGCGGACGCGATGATGTGTTTGTTGATTTAGGTAACGAGTGGCACTTCAATAAAGTGGTTTACGAAGAACAGGTTTTAAACCGTGAAGTAGAAGCCCACCACATTGATGAGCATCACCAAAAGACCTTCCGCTATAACAGCATTTTGTCAGACTCAAAATTCTCACTCTGCCCAGAAGGCGCGGGACCAAATACGTTGAGATTCTGGGAATCTATAGCTGTAGGCTCCATACCAGTTATATTTTCTGATGATCTTGCAGCTTTTACTGAATTGAGTTTTGGATATGAGTTACTTGAGAATGTGTTTTATTGGGAAGGTGAGATCGGCCCAGAGTTGTTTATTGCGTTAAATAATGTTTCAGAAAAAGAGCTTGCGAAACGTTCTACTGCTTTGGTTGCTCTATATAGCAAAATATCAAAATGGCATAGTTTTGAAGTATCTTCAGTTCTAGAAAGAGGAGAACTCCCGGTAAAAAAGTCTGAAGGCTCAAAGGATCTTAAGTACATTAATGTTTTATATGTAGGTGCAAGTGTCACTGCGCAGAAAAATGGATACAGGCCCGAACTAAATAAAAAACTCGAAGCGGCTGGATATACGGTTAATCAAACCATTTTGGCTACCGGTGCAACCGGCTCCATTTTTGGATTATGTAATCTGTCAACGTTACAACTTCCTGAAAATGAAACGTTTGATTTGACCGTCTATGAATATTCCACCGGTGATCTTAATATTGGTTTGACTCCCCTGGATGTGATGGTAGACGTTGTTTTTGAATCTCTGGCTTTCCTTAAAACAATTTCACAACAAGTAGTACTGGTTAATAACTACAGAAGCGATTACGAAAATGGCGAAGGTGAGTTTGTCAGAGAGAAGCACCGTGATGCAGCTAAGTTAGCAGGTGTTCCTGTGATAGATACTTATCCGGTTTTTGAGGAAATGAGAAAGAATTTCAGCGAACAGGATTGGAAAGAAATCTATAGGGATAATGTCCATACTTCTCCTAAAGGCAGCAAGTTGGTATCTGACTATATTTTTGAAAACTTGAATTTGTCAGCTTTAGATTCTCCATTCGAACGTGGTGGTTCCGAAACACTCAAAGCAGGATTTTATTTCCCCCAAATTATTGGTAAAGATACCGAAATCTACACCTATCCCAGTTCTGGGCAGAAATTTAAGTACTTCAGGCTAAAACCAAACGAAACAATTTCCATGAAACTCAAAGGTGAAATTTGGGGCTTGATTTCTGTTGTGGGACCAACGTCCGGTTGGGTAAACGTGCAAGCGAATGGTTCGTCGATACAAGAATTCTGTCAGTTGGATGCTCATTGCTATTACGAACGCATTCAGCCCAGACAATTTATGCGAAACTTTGAAGAGGAAGTTGAATTAACGATTCAGTTGATCGAAAAGGATTTAGATTTCAACAAGGTTAAGCAACCACATAAAGATCACAATGCTGAACGTGAGTTAAGAATTTCTTGTATTATGGGGAAAAATTTAACAATTCAAGATTTACAGATTTTAGGTAATAATAAATGAAATTAGTTTGTTATGGCGCAAGTGTCACTGCACAAAAGAATGAAACCGGCTACTTTCAGCAGTTACAGGAAATGCCGTGTGCTACTCACTTTGAATCTATAGAAAAATTAGCTTTCGGAGCTAGTCAGTTTGAATATGCAGGCTACTCCTTCATGCAAGACGTATTAGATAAGCAACCTGATATTTGTGTAATTGATTGGCTAACGCCAAGTATGCCTGGTTTTAACGCGTTTAAAATAGATTTATTAAACTACGCACTACTCAGTATTAACTGTTTACCAGTTTGGGTGTTTTTCCCACGAGTCAATAATTTTAGTAATCCACCAAACTCCTTTACCCAAGTGAGTGAAAGTACGCAAAAATTCTCACTCGATTTTTTGGATCTAAGGGGCGAAATGCCTGACTTCTTAGACGATCCTAAAAAATACCTGAGAGATGCCGTACATACAACTCTTGATGGTGCTGAGTGTTACGCTAAGACAATAAATAATGAGTTGGAGAAGTCAATAAAAGAGTTTGACGAACGCCTTAACTTGGCTAAAAAAAGTGAAGGTTTCAAGTTAACTGCTGAGCAAAAATATTCTATCCCTCTGATTAAAAAAAGTGAATTTACAATCAACTCTTCCGATAGTGTGGAACTCGATTTTCATTATAAAGGTGGCTTTTTCGAAGTCTACTTTGATACAGAAATCGGGCCTCATATTTGCTTTTTAGACTTCACCCTGTATAAGGATGGTAAAATATTTGATCACCAGATATTTAATAAAGTGGATCCTTGGTGTTATTACAACCGTTCAATGATTATTGAGACACTTAGAAAAAGAATCCCTGCTGGAAGTTATAAGCTAGTTATTAAAAAAGGCGAAGGGAATCCCTTCGCAGAAAGTGAAACCCGTAAGCCCGTGGAAGAACATTGGGATGAAGTTGATAGATATATCAGCGTAAAACGTATTTCAGTAACCGCTGATGATTTCGAGCTATCTATAAACAGGAGTTAAAAATAATATGTTTTTAGAAGCTGCAATTAATTTTACTAACATAAAGTCGTATAACAATATTTATGAAGATGTGTACATAGACACTAAAACATCAGCTGTACTGGATAGTAACCTCAAACCAATATATGAAACGCTGTACGAAATTATTTTTTGGTGGAAAGGGACTTTACACGGTCAGACACTCATTGATCCAGAATTAAGAAAAATTGAGGTTCAGCGGAGATATGAGGAGATCATTGCTGAGACGGCAACTATATCACCGGATGATATTGCAGGAGCTAAAGCATTACCTAAAGATGTTGAGGCGATCTATGCCATGTCTGCGCATGGTTGGTATCCGTATGGTCATTTACATGATAGTTTGCTTAGATTATTTCCATGGCGGGACCACAAATTCAGTAATCCTCGAGTACTTTGTAGTAAGTATAATCGAGTTGTAGATTTTCCCCTTCATTTAAAAGCCTGTGGTTATAACGAAGAGACAATCTTTAGAACTGCTCCCAAGTATCGTCTGATTAAAGCATCAAAGTTATTTTTTGGCGTAAATGAAGCAAAGTTTTGGACAACGATGACCCGGGAGCAGTACGACTGGCTAATTCAGGGTTACTTCAGTCTATTTGATACTGATCCCAGAACTCAGGAGCCTATCGAAGGTCTGTACCTAAGTCGGAATCATGTTGGGCGCCGAGGTGTAACGAATAACGACGAAGTTCAGGAGTTTCTGACGAAACACCGTGGGTTCAAATGCTTAACAGGCGAAGAGGGTTTGTTGGAAATTATTTCCCTTTTTGCCAGAGCAAAAACTATCGTTGGTCCTCATGGCTCTATCTTTGTAAATACTATATTTTGCAGGGAAAATGCAAAAATTTTAGAGTTTTGCCCTGACAATAGACGAGATTACTCTTTCAGGAATAAGACAAAAGCGGCCATAGATTACAATCATATATTAAAACCCGCTGACAGCGATTTTAATATTGAAATTGATATTGAAGAATTGAAGAAATTAATAGATTAAAATGAAAACTCTTTTTTTACATATACCTAAAACAGCGGGTTCTAGTTTGTTGAGTTCCGAGATAGGACCAATGATAAACAAAAGAATTCACTCATTTGTTGGCTCAATTGAGGAGCAACTGGAACAAACTGGAACGCAAGACTACTTTAAGTTTTGCTTTACCCGTAATCCTTGGGATCGCTTTAGTTCATTGTATCATTATTTTTATAATATGACGGAGGACCATATGTTTTATAAATATAATCCTTCAATTATAAAAGTCGTAAGGCGATACAATACTTTTGAAGAGTTTTGTCTGGCATTTCCGAAGTTGAATATTAAGAACTTCCATTTTTATTCGCAGACTAAATATATGTATGTTGGTGATAGAAATATCGTCGATTTTGTTGGGAAAATGGAAAGCTTGGAAGATGATATTGAAGAATTGTGCGAAATATTGAAAGTTACTCGAAGCAAGGCAATTCCACATTCAAACAAAAGTAATTCAAAGAATTATCGAGATATTTATACTGCAGAAATGAAAGACGTTATTTCAAAATGTTACTCCAAAGACGTCGAATTGTTGGGATATGAATTTTGACAGATGATGATAAAGAAAACTTATTGGTATTAGGTGACTCCCATACTCAAGTATTTAAAAGCGGAAGGTTTCCCCATAATTTTCCACAATTTAATTGGGATGTTTTAACTGTAATAGGCGCAACCATCTCTGGTATAGACAATCCTAACTCTAAAACAAACGCTATGCAGATTTATAATGAACGATTAGAGAAACGTGACTTCTCAAAGGTTATTCTGCAGTTAGGGGAGGTCGATATTGGGTTCGTGATGTGGTTCAAGTCACAAAGGGATGCAATTCCGATTAGTGAATACTTCGATTTGACGCTGACTAAATATCAAGAATTTATAGAAAAAGTTCGTAGTTATTGTGAAAACGTTATGGTTGTCAGTGTTCCTCTTCCTACGATAAGAGATGGAGAAACACTTGGTAAGGTTGCTAATCAGCGTAGCAATATACACGCAACTCAAGAAGAACGGACCAAACTTACATTAAAATTCAATAGTTTATTAAAGGCTTATTGTGAGAGTACATGTATCCTTTACCTCGATTTGGATTATGTTAGTTTGGGTGATGATGGCTTGGTGAGTGACAGGCTTAGAAATAAAGATAAGGCAGATCACCATTATTGCAAGTTTGCTTATTCTGAAGTGCTAGTAGAAAACCTCAAAAAGGTTATCGCAAATGGTTGGTAACAAAAAAAAGGTTAGAAATATCCTGATTGTTGGGTATTGTCCTCAGACTGTTGAGACAGCTTACAAATTTTGCCGAGAGACGTTTAATGATTTATTATTTCTTCAGACGATATCGCTCGCACCCGAGCTTTCATCTGAATTAGGGCTGCCTCTCACGAATGTTTTATTTGACTCCCCCTTCGGCCCATTTGCAAAAGATCTAAAGCTTACAGATGACGTTGTTATTTTTTATGTCAAGAGCGCTAAATTAGAAGAACATGTAAAGCTACTGCCTGAGAATATCGTTTCTTACTTTGCGTCAACCGCTCAACATATCCAAAGTAAATATGATTCTCTAATTTATAGCTTGATGACCTCCAATGAAATCAAATCTATTCCTGAATATCAGGCTAAGCTTGGAGAGAGGAAGTCTTTATTGAGAGCCGAGTTTAATACTTGGTGTGAAGAACATTGCGGATATTTTAACTTAAGCGCAGATGAGCACGCTCTGAGCTGGAAACGTTATGCTAAAGCTAATAATTATCTTTTTTTCTCGATAGAGCATTCCGAAATTGACCGTAACCTTGACGATTTATATGGATTTGTATTTCAATCGACAAATAAGTTTCTGGATGCTAGAAAAAGAAGGATTGATGAAGATAAGTATCTAATATTAAGAGGGGAGTTTGATAAAAACAGTAATTTAAACCTTAAAGAGAAAATATCAAAAAAGATTAAGGTGATTTTTGCAAATAGCCCTATGGGATATGGTGACTATCTTCAAAGAATGGAAAGAATGTATAACTTGTTGTTGAAGATTGGGGGGGATTTTAGCTTTTATCAAACAAACTACCTAAATCCACATGTCAAAGATTTAAACTTTGCTGAATATGTAAATATTGATTTGCCAACACATCAGTTAGAGACATTTTCTGAAAGTCGTAGATTAGAGTTTGAAGAGTTTTTCTACTTATTGGCCAATGGAATGTTGGATAATAAGTCGAGTGAAGGTCATCAAATATATCTTCATAAGGCTTATCGTACATTAAATTATATATTCGAGTCTGCGTCCGCTAATTCATTTTATTCTAAAGTGAGTTTTAGTGACAAAGTTGAATTACAACCAAATCAATCAGAAACATTCAGGGTAGTATTCCATTTAAGACGACATGATACAGCATTATCGATGATCAGGGACAAGGTCTATCCTGCCATTGCAGATAGAATGGGAGTGGACAGACCATTACTAACTGTAGAGTTTTGTGAAAAGATTACTCGATCTTTCCTCGAGCAGAATAAGCTCGAAGCTAAAAGTATAGATGTAAGCATCATTTCAGATGGTTATTTAGGACTTATAGAAAGGTACAAGAAATTGTGCTTTTTTAACAAGCTCGAAGTAGATTTAACTTTTATTGAGTATCTGAATCAGCTTGAAAATGAGCTTCTTCATCCAGAACTTGTTATGAGAAATAGCACCGTAAAAGATGTCTGTATAGGCAGAGAAAAAGAGAAGACAATCTTATCATTAGATTTAATTTCAAACGCAGACTTGATAATCACATCCAGCGGGTTCGCTTTAGTGTTGGCTAAAATAGCCTCCAAGCCTTGCATTAATGGTTTTGATGCAATGAAGTTTAAAGACAATGATGTTAAATTTAGCGAAATTTGCAAGGCTAGCTTACAGTAATGAAAAAATGTTTGATTCTAATGAACTGCTTTTCAATGGAGTATCGCAGACACCTTTTGCAGTGCCCCGAGTTTAAAAGTGATTATGAACTGGAGTTTGTTACAACGTATACGCGTACACCTGATGCTAATTTCCTGACCAAGATAAAGAATGCTGATTTAGTGATCACGCAAAATGTGAAAAATATTCCAGAATATACACCTGAATATATTAATAAGAATTTGAAACCGGGAGCAACCTTAATTGTAACCGAGTTTTGGCGTTTTAATGGCTATTGGCCTTATTCTTCTGAGAATGCTCGGGTATCAAATGCATTTTGGTATCCTGTAGATGAGTTTAAAAGTGGCTTGTCTTTTGAACAGTATAAATCTCAACCACTCAACTCATCCGTGATTCAGCAGTGTTTTGATCAGGGCGTCACAAAGCTGGCTTCGATTGATGAAATGTCTGATGTCAGAGTGTTGGACTACTTTTTGGATAATCACAAGAATATAAGACTATTCTCTGATGACTGGCATCCAACTACGCCAGTCTTTGCATTTGTAGTAGATAAAATTCTTAAGGGCCTAGGTTATGATTATGAGATCAAACCAATGCGGCTCAATGGGGTCAATTCAAATAGGTATCGCATCATTATTGATAATGTTAAAGCTGAACTTGGTTTAAGCTTTGAAGATGAGAATGTTGTATTTTTTAACAAAGAAATATCGGTACAGGATTACTACAACTTCGCATTAACCCATCAGAATGAAGTACTGAATAGCAATATGGCAATGCCAGATTTGAGAGAACTATTTTTAAGTAAATTTGAGTAGGCGTGGTATCGTAATTCGAGAGATCATACGGCACATATCCAGTCAGTCGATAAGTGACAGAATAATGAAACCCATATTATTAACCTACGATATGCAGAGTGGACTAGATGAGCAAGTAGTGTAGTCTATCACGGCATTGCTTACAGGTATCGATGACTGTGAGAGGGCTATTTGGTGTATAGGTGTCAGATACTCGTCACAGACCGAAAAAAAAGCATAAGACAATGGGCGATAGGGTAGGCGCTGATTTTGTTGGTTTTAAACTCACAAAATGGGTTGAACAGGTTAATTCTAAGAGAGTGGAATTTTGTGGAGTGGCATTCCAGGAACAAGGAAAGTGTGGCACGACAGGGCTCTGGCATCATCAGCTTGTAAAGGCTAGAATTCTTCTTAAAGTGGTTGTTGATTGTGATTAAAATCAAAATAACATTAGATTGCTGAATAACTGGTTTAATAGACAGCATTCTCTAGATTTTTGTCGCATGTACACTTACCTTTTACATAAGTCGTTTGGTCAAAGGAGCCTCTAAAGAAAGGTTTACTAACTAAAATGGCATAGAAGTTTTGAAAAAGTATAACTGCCCTGTACCAGACTACGTTACTATTAAATAATAAATATATTTTAATTCTGTAGATGAAAGATAAATTATGAAAAAAGCACTTATTACCGGTGTAACCGGCCAGGACGGCTCCTATTTAGCCGAGTTTTTACTAGAGAAGGGATACGAAGTACACGGTATAAAGCGTCGTGCGTCGCTGTTTAATACTGAGCGTGTCGATCATATTTATGAGGATCCTCACAATGAAAACCCTAAATTTCATCTGCATTATGGTGATCTAACTGATACGTCGAACTTAACGCGTATTCTTTCTGAGGTTCAGCCTGATGAAGTTTATAACTTAGGCGCACAGTCGCACGTTGCGGTATCGTTTGAAGCGCCAGAGTACACTGCAGATGTCGATGCCATCGGTACCTTGCGCTTATTAGAGGCGATTCGCTTTTTAGGCTTGGAAAAGAAAACCCGTTTCTATCAGGCGTCCACTTCTGAACTTTATGGTTTAGTACAAGAGATTCCGCAAAAAGAAACCACGCCATTTTATCCACGCTCACCTTACGCAGTTGCAAAGATGTACGCTTACTGGATCACGGTTAACTACCGTGAGTCTTATGGCATGTATGCCTGTAACGGTATTTTGTTTAACCATGAGTCTCCACGCCGTGGTGAAACCTTTGTAACGCGTAAAATCACTCGTGCAGTGGCCAATATTGCTCAGGGACTTGAGAAGTGTTTATACCTTGGCAATATGGATGCGCTACGTGACTGGGGCCATGCTAAAGATTACGTACGCATGCAGTGGATGATGCTGCAGCAGGAGCACGCTGAAGACTTTGTTATCGCTACAGGCAAACAAATCTCTGTACGCGAGTTTGTTCGCATGAGTTGTAAAGAAGCCGGGATCACCGTTGAATTCAATGGCGAGGGTGTAGATGAAATTGCTACCGTTACTGCCGTGGAAGGTGATAATGCACCAGGCGTTAGCGTAGGCGATGTGATCGTTAAAGTGGATCCTCGTTACTTCCGCCCGGCCGAAGTAGAAACTTTACTGGGTGATCCGGTAAAAGCGAAAGAGAAGCTGGGCTGGGTACCAGAAATTACCGTTGAGGAAATGTGTGCTGAGATGGTGGAAGGCGATCTACAAAAAGCCAAGCAGCATGCGTTGCTTCGAAAACATGGTTACTCAGTCGCAGTTGCAAAGGAATAGTTTTGCTGGTCTCACATCGTAAGAACTTTATTTTCGTTAAAACTCAAAAAACGGCTGGGACGTCTGTAGAGTCGGTTTTTGAGAAGTACTGCATGAAAGATGGGCTCTGGCTCCAGACTCATGACAGAGATCAAGTGATATCTGAGTATGGAATGATTGGGGGAAGAGGCCAAGGGGCCAAATATGACAAACTGTATTCGCACTTAACAGCTGAGCAAATAAAGGAATTAGTTTCTGAAGAGATTTGGCACTCTTATTTTAAATTTTCAGTGATACGAAACCCATTCGACAGATTGATTTCGCGTTATTTCTTTAGCAAGAAAAAAGAGAACCCTAAGTACTTCGAGGATATGGATGAACAAGGCGTCATTAAAGAGTTCCGGTCATTTATAAAACAAAGAAAGTACCCTATTGCTGATCACCTGAAAATCAATGGACAACTGGCTCTGGATTTTTTAATTCGTTATGAAACGTTAAACAGTGATATTGAGCATGTTGCGAATCACTTGGGAGTTGAGTTTAAAAGTACTGATCTCCCAACTTTTAAGTCAGAATACAGGATTTCTTCATTCACGCCTGACATGCTTTACGACGAGTTGTCTATTGCGTACGTCAATGATACCTACGCTGAAGAGATCGAAACGTTTGGCTACAGTTTTGAAGGTTTGATGGCTCAATAATATTTTGCAATGCTGTTAAGTTCGTCTATAGATTTCTTCTGAATTTTATAACTTTAAACCACAACCGTGAAAATTTCATTTTTTAGAGTTTTAACTTTTGGAAAATCAACGCGTACTTGAACAAATATTATTCTATCTCAAAATGGAGTATTTTGAGCTAGCCATAAGACGTTTTGAAAAAATATATCCCACAGCTTTAAATAAACAGTCTCTAACTTCTTCATATGCACTCGCTCTTCTCTCCTCAGGGCGAGCAGAGCAATGTTTAGAGCTTTTATCTAATGCATTAAACAACAAATCTATAGATGCGACTTCGCTTCAACTTTATGTAATGCTTTTGAATAGAGATGGCTTATATGAGAAGGCAAGGGATTGCCTTGAAACCTATATGTCATTTGTTTCAGGCCCCAAGATGCAAGAAGCCTTAATGCATCGCATAGCTTTAGATTTGGCTAATAGCCGAAAGAGTGGTGCAGAAAAAGGGTTCGAGCAACTTTTAGAGAGTCCAGGCTCAGCAATAAAAGATCAGGCCTGCTGGCTTTTTAATGGTTTATTCGACTTCAAGTCTAATCTAAATATAGCCAGTTGGCCTAAAGTGACTGAAACATTTTACGATGGTGGAATAAAGTACGTACCGGGTAAGAGCGAACGTTTAGTCATTATTTTACCAAACTCTAGATTGTCACAAGGTATTGACAACATCCGTCGGTGGTATTCTGAATTGAGTATTCTTGATGCCGGTAAGCTATTTATTTTTGACTACAAGCTTTTGTCATGTTTAAGCGGTCTCTGGGGGATGCAGGGTGATTTTGATGAGCAAGCGACTAACCTAAAACATCTTATAGCATCGCTTGGTTACAGAGAGGTTGTTATGATCGCTGTTTCTGGTGCAGGGCTGTCTGCGGCAGTTTTAGGTTGTAAAATCAAAGCCAAAGGCCTGTTATCATTTGGAGGCTTAACGCACGTTAATGAAAGCTGGGTTGAACCAAAGTATAAGTCTCTTGTTCGAATCATGAGTCAAAAAATCTCAGATGGCTTCCCTGAAGATTTGACATCGTATTTGAGAAACTTTGATTTTATAATTCATCAACACTATGCCTCACGATCTTTAACCGACACTAAGTGTGCCGACTTACTATCGGGCCTAAAAAACTGTCAAAAGTATCCGTACCCAATAAACCATCACCCTGTTATTAATTGGCTGAAGGCTAATCAGTTACTAACCCCTGTGTTTACAAACTTCTATAACGCTATCGGTTGGAGAAATAGTTGAAATGAGATTAGAGCAATATTTAGAAAACCCTGACATATTACAGCGGTATAGAAAAATTAAGCCTTATTTTAAATTTAAGGAGTCACTTTACGAGGTGACCAATAAATGCCAGCTTAGGTGTCAGGGTTGTTATTATTTTACAGGAAGTAAGCATGAGGTAACCGCGATTGAGCAAGTTCAAAGCTGGCTTGAAACTTTTAGACTAGAGTCCAAAAGAGGTGTAACGTTCGCTAATATTGCCGGTGCCGAGCCTTCGCTCGTACCAAGCATCTTATCTGCTGTCGCATCACAAATAAAGCATGGTGTGATCTATACAAATGGGCTTAAAGTTATTCCTGAAGATATCCCTTACATGATTCATATTTCAATCTGGGGTAATGACGAGACAGATGAGCTCTACCGAGGAGCAAACTGCTTGACTCGCCAACTCAAAAATTACAAAGACGACCCGCGAGCTGTTTTTGTATATACCTTTAATAAGCATAATATTGATGATGTAGATGGTGTAATTGACAAAGTTATTTCAAATGGAAACTCTATTGCATTCAATTTTTTTAGTTCGACATTTGAGGGGGATAATGAGCTTAAGTTTGATAAAGAGGCTCTTCTCAAACTGAGAAACAAATTACTATATATTGCGGAGCTGAAATCTCCTTCTGTCCTTGTCACACCTTACTTAGTAGAAGTTCATACGAATAGTGAAGGGCTTTATAATCAATTTGGTTGTCCTTATCCCCGTAAAGCCAAGATAAAGAGCTTTGGAGTTGGTAGTACGTTTAAGAATATTCGTGCAGATCTCACTGAGGTATACGATTCGTGTTGTAATCCAGACATTGATTGTAATGATTGTCGTTCATATGCCGCAGGGTCAGTTATTTTGTCTTCTGCAATGCCAAAGCATATTCAGGATGAAGCAAAATTCAGGGGGTGGCTTGATTACGTCGACTGTTATTTGGCAACATTTTTTCCTAATTACATAATGGACGAACCACTTTATGTCTGAGCAAGCAATCTTTTCATCACTGTTAGATACTCTGCAGAAAAAATATAAACGTAATAATGGTTCAATTATTGACGAGGAATCAGTTAATAAAGATGAATCAATAGCTATTGTCTTTGATTTTGACAGTTTAGATATGATTGAGGTATTTATAGAAATTCAAGACCGATTTGGGGTGGATATCCCTGATGAAGACTTAAATGAATTGTACTCTATAAATGACATTGCTGCGTATATTGTCAACAAGTCTGTGTGAACTCCCTCTAATTATAAAAGGAAAACCAGTGGCGACTCACTTTACAACTATCGTGCCTAGCTACTGAGTAGGGCTGATATGGATGAACTTGATGTTCTGATCAGAGTATCGTTTTATTTGCATACCCAAGCCAGATAAGTCATGTATGGGCCTGGTAGTATTATAAGTTTCTGGCAGCGCCAATTTTGATTCAGAACCTATTTCCCGGTTCAACAAAAACTTAGAAATCGTTTCAGGGTCGTGGCTCATTAGTGTTTGGGTATTTGGTGCTTTAATTTTCAAATGTTTGATGGCTGAAGCGAGATCCTTAGCGATGAAAATATTTGTATCCTTTGTTTCTCCGGAAAGAGTCTTCCAAGGCCGTAACGGGGGCTCGCCAATTTGGGGGGCTGGCATCTCTTCAAGAGGGACTGGATAACCTTCGATAATTAAGAAATTGGTGCCACATGAGCTACTGGAGCCACAGCCGCCTCCTCCAGCCCAGACTGGCGGTTTAATATTTAGTTTTTTACTAGAACAAACAATGACAAAATCGCCTTTTTTGTCCTGTTGGATCTCTTCCTGAGAGATTTTATAGTGTTTGATAGTTGCCTCGGTTAGAGGCACGCGCCAGCAATCCTCATCGGCGAACGAAGTTGTTGGTGTAAAAAAAGAGAAAGTGATTAGCGCTGTTAAAATTTTACTTTTCATCTTCGTAAATCTCTTTTAGTTTGGGCTCTAGACATAAGGCAATCTGTTCAGGTTTCAATGGAGCGGGAAGTGCAGAAAACTGCCTGTCACAAGCGTCGAAATATCTGGCAATAGTCAGCATTTCCCGAGTAAAGCCACAGTCCGATGTTCCGTTTTCAGCACTGCATTGGCCCGGTATATAAAATTTAGGTACCTCAACAGGTAACCGTTCACCAGGGCCCTATTGACAGTTAAAAATATTTATTTTCAATGATCTTTGGGATCCTATTGATTGATCCCGCCAGTCTGTCAAAGTTGTCTTATGCCACGTAAAAAACAACAAACGACGCCTCCTGTCGCAACGAATTTGGAAGATGCTAATGAACTCATTAGTGCTCTCTGGGACAGGCTTAATGACCTTGAAGACCGACTGAATCAGAACAGTCGCAATTCATCTCGCCCGCCATCGTCTAATGGTCCAGGGGCGGGTTCTTCTGCGCCGGCTAAAAAGCCAACAGGTCGTAAGCGCGGTGCGCAATCAGGTCATAAGGGCATCAAACGGATGTTAGCCGATAAGGTTGATGAGAGTCGAACTTACTATCCCGATGAGACCTGTACTTGTGGCGGTGTAATTTATGTCAGTGATTCACCCTACCGTCGTCATCAGGTATTTGATATTCCCAGCCAAGCCTTTACCGTTGTAGAACATCAACTTTATCAGGGGCAGTATAGAACGTCAACTATCTTGACCGGTCTGGCGTCAATTAACTTGACCGGTTGTCGCTGAGTTATTCTTCCTGTTTTATTGCTGCTTTTCTGCGGTAGCTTTCTCCCTCTAATTGAATGATATGTGAGTGATGTACTAGTCTGTCGATAGCTGCGACTGTCATGGTGGTATCGGTGAACAGCGCATCCCAGTCTTCGAACGATTGGTTGGATGTAATGATGAGGCTGAACCTTTCATACCGGTGAGCGATGAGTTCGAACAGCACACTGGTTTCCTGTTCTGACTTTCTTATATAGCCGATATCATCAACGATAAGCACCTGGTACTTATCCAGCTTGTTCAGCGCATCCTGGAGTTTGAGGTGCTGTTTGGCTTCCTGTAGGTGTTGCACTAAGGCGGTAGCCGGATAGAACTTCACGCGAGTTCCGGCCTCTATCAGGCTGTAGCCTAATGCACTGGCCAGGTGAGTTTTGCCGACACCGCTTGCGCCGAACAGCAGCAGATTGGTGGCGTGTTTTACCCACTCATGGTTATCCGCCAGTTCATGAAGGCGGGCTTTGGTGAGACCTTCAATGACATTAAAATCGAACCCACCAACATGTTTGCCTGATGGTAGATTGGATTCTTTCAGATAACGTAATTGTCGCTTGTCCGTCCGGCTCGACAACTCCATGTGGCACAGCTCACTTAAGTAATGCTCTGGCCGCCATTGTTCATGCAATGCTTTTTCAGCCAGGCTCTCCCAGTGGAGCCTGAACTCACTCAGTCGCAGGCTCTTGAGCATGAGTGGTAGTGATGCAGTATTAGTCATGTCTGCCTCCCTGCAATAACAGGCTATACAGCTTTAACGGATGTTGCCCCACCTGAAGCTGCGGGATGTCGCGTGGTTGCTGTTGGAAGCGTTCCTGACAGTCGAACAAGCTGGGTAACCGACCGCTATTCAGTTGCTGCATAATGAAGCGACCCAGCCTGATTTCATTATCCCCCTTGCTCGCGAGGTGAAGTACTCTGACGATATAACGACAGGCATCATCAGCTTTCATGTTGCCATTCGCGTATTGCCAGATACTCCGGTAATCCTCATTAGGTAATAACTCATCCCGCCACTGTGAGCACCGGAAGGCTTGCGGTTTCTTTACCAGCGCATCAATAACGTGTTTGTAATTGACGCTGCGTTTACGCGCGGTGCCCGTGGTATATACCCGCTCTAAGGTGTAGGTCAGCTCGTGACCGAGATATAGAGCTAAGCGGTCATCATACACTTGCACCCGCAGGCGACTGTCTACCAGACGCGAAGGCACGGTATAAGTGACGCGTTTAATGCTGATGGTACTGGTGCGCGAGACGCGCACATATTCGGTTGAGTAATTGACGCTGCCCGCCGGCGGCAATGGCTGTAATTGTCGCTGCTCTTTGATAAATGCCGTATTAATGCGTTTGTTTCGTCTCGCCACTAATTGCCGGATAAAGTCTTCATAATCGTCGCGACAATTAAAGTCATACGAGCCACGAATGCGCAGCGCCTGCTCAAGCTGCGCTTTAATATGGCGATTACTGGACTCGATGACGCCATTTTCATGTGCGACACCGGTGTTATTACGTGTGCCGGTAAAACCATAATGTGACATCAGTAAAGCGTACCGTTCTGTAAATTTACCGGCATCATCATAATTCCGGTACGCTGCACTTAAGCTGTCGGTGCGGACTTCCTTGGGGACGCCGCCACTGGCTCTGAAGGCATTCTGTAACCCATCAGAGAAGGCAGCGAAGCTCTCGCCACCATAAATTACCTGACTGTAGTGCCAACCACTGGCGGCCAGGCGATAGTTGAACAACATGTGCTTACACGGCTCATGCCCGATAGTGACCGGTGACTTAACGTGCGTGAAGTCGCAAATACCCAATAAACCTGACTCGTGGTGCTGTAAAAACATTACGTCCTGAGCACCACCGTGTAATTGTCGCCACTTCTTAATTCTGCGCTCAAGTGTGCGTCGCGCTGAGGTAGGAAACTGATCGCTATGCGACTCGCACAAATAATCAAATACGCCCACAGGCGTAATTAAATGATCCTGCTCCAGAAGGGGGACAACAATACTCTCCCAGATTGCCTCCAGGGGATCGGGTCGGGTGCGCCAATGGCGGTGAGCTTTATTAGGTTGGTGACGGCCGTTCTCTATGCGTCTGGCGGAACTGACAGAAATGTTCGCTTTGCTGGCGGCAACTTCCTGCGTGAAATCCTTTCGAAACTTCATATATAACCTGACTTGTTTTTCTGTGATGTGAGTTCCCGACACGCGATTCTCCTCGAATTGTCGTGTCGAACCTTAACAGAACAACCGGTCAAGATAGTTGTCGCTCAACCGTTCAAGTTAATTGTCGCTCTACAGGGCAGTGTTGTCAGTGCAGTAAAACGGTCAAAGCCAATTTACCTGATAATGTGAATCAGGGCCAAATGGGGAATAACCTGCTGGCGTATGTCGCAATGCAGTCAGGCCAGTTTCATCAGAGTATCAGTAAAATCCAACAACAGCTTGAACAAAACTTCGGCTTGTCGTTTAGTCGTGGGGCTATCTCTGAAGCACAAGGCCGCGTCAGCGCTGTACTGACACCGGCCTATCAGGATATCCGAGAGACGATGCAAAATGAGGCGGTCGTACACTGTGATGAAACTCGTCATCAGCGCGGCAACGAAAACCGCTGGATGTGGCAGGTATGCACGGCTGAATTGTCTTGCTTTATGACCCATTTCTCCCGCGGTGCCTGGGCGGCGAAGAAGTTACTGGGCGATAATCCAGAAAACATTGTAGTGACTGACCAGTATGCCGGTTACCACTACATTGACACTGACCACCGTCAATTATGTTGGGCGCATATCTTAAGAAATATGAATGCCCTGGCGGAAAGCTGGGGCACGAATAAAACTTACGGGACGATATTGGTCAGGCTCATCCGCATACTGTTCCGTCTGCAACACCGGTTTGAAAAAAATACCCTGAGCGAAAAGGCATACCGGGGGCGAATGGAAAAACTACGCATTGCCTGGCGAGAACAACTGGAACTGGCATCAAGACGATGTGTCACACCTCGCTATCAGAACCGGTGTAAGTTACTGCTTAAACACGATGACATGTGCTGGGTGTTTCTCAAACATAATGGCGTACCGCTGACAAATAATGAAGCAGAGCGTTCACTGCGAAGCTATGTGTTGTGGCGAAAAGGCAGCTATGGTGTGTGGTCTCACAGAGGCGAATTATTCAGACAACGCATCCTCACTATCGTAGAAACCTGCCGGAAGCAAAAGCTGAATCCGCTGACCTGGATTCGGGAAATCCTGGCTGCAACGCTTAACAAAACTAGCTATCCATTGCTCAACGACTTCAAAGCTGCCTGTCAATAGGGCCCTGGTGAACGGTTACCCTCAACAGTGCTGTAAGCATTTTTTAAAACCCCGCCCAACGTGGCCATTAGTGCGCCGATTATAATTGCGGCTAAGCCCGTGGAGCCGGTTTTAAAGTTAAACACGAGCTCACCTGAATTAGCCGCGACTTCAGCTCCGCCGTCATTAATGCCCAACACCACAAAGAGAAGGCCTATGGATATAACGGCAAAGCCAATTTGAATCACGGTGACTTTCATTACTTGCTTATTAATCATGGTTTTTTGATTAGCACTTTCCGCACTTAACATTGCGAGCAGTGCATAGTCATTAGCTGTTTCCAGGTGATTTTGTGCTTCAGCAAAGCTTTTTATGGTGGAGTCTAAATTGCCTTCATAACTGATGTCCTGATTCAATGACGAAACATTGCCAATAACATTCCCAAGCAGGTAAACGGGAATAAGAATACCGAACATGGCTACAGCAAAGTATTGAATGTATTTGGACATACTCTTTCATCCTTTTGGTTCGGTTTAAACCACAATCACCCGTCGATCGTCTGCGGCATTACTGAGTGTAATCGTGGTTAAGAAGAGCTCTTCATCTTCGCCAGTGCTTTCTTGTAAAAGTAAGAATAGCGAAAGTAAGCGCAGGTTGATGCCCGCTTGCGCAATGCCCAGTTTGGAATAGAGATCTTCCAGCCAGTTTTTCGGCACGTTCTCTACACTCACCCAATCATCCAGACCCTTTTGGAATCGCTTATTGAGTGCTTTTAGTTGAGTATTCAGTGCAACGAGATCGTCTTTGGGGCTGGTACCAGCAGTGAATTGAGTTACCGCCGTTTCAATGGCGTTTAATGTTTCAGGGAGCGTGCTCAGGGCGCGGGCCACTTTTACGTATTTTTCAAAGGTGTTATTAATCGCTCTCCAGCCGTATTTTTTGGCACTATCTGATTTATTGGGGATATGGCCGAGCAGAGCTTGGTAGTCCTTGAGCTTCTTCAAATCGTCTTTGATGGCGTTCATACTAATGCTGGTGCTCGTTGGTGAGCCCATTAAATCAGTAAACAGCTTGTTGTAGTCCTCGTAGTCAGAATCTAATACTTCGTATAGCTTAAGAATGTTCTTCATTGCGGGATCGATAATGTCATTCTTCTTGGTGAGATACACCAGGTACACAATAGCGCTGTTAAACAGGTTGTTAGCATTCAGGCCAAGTAACTTCTCGTAAGTCTGTTTACTGGCCCGCAAGCTGATGGATATCTGACTTTTGGTGTAGAGCGCAGGCGTTTGTGAAAGGACTTTTTTATACTCTGTTATGGCAGGTATGATGCGCGCTTGCGGAATAAGCACAGGCACCGCGATGTCGGTCGGAAAATCAGCAAATCGTTTGTCATCCCGAAAATCCAATGAATCAAAGAAGTCTTTTATTTCATTGGTAGAGTGTAGTTTGTTGTCGGCATTGGTGTAGTCGAGGCCCACGCTGCCAATGAAATCCGGGTTTTGTGCCGCCTGCACAATGCCATAAGTAAGGTTAAGCACCGCTTCCCGTGTTTCACCTAAGCCGCTGGCCGTGGCCGATACTTTATACTCCTGGCGCACAAAAAGATTACCACTGGGATCAACTTCAACATTCAACTGCGCCATCACATCCTTGAGCGAGTTAATGTCGTTGCCTATTATGCTCAGGCCCAGCGTGGTGGTATTGTTTCGGATGGTTTGTATGGCGGCAGACTCGCTCACTATAGTGATTTTATTTTCTTGTTTTAATTTGGGCAGTAAGCGACTGACTTTTTTCTCGTCACCAATGGCCAGGCTGCGATAAAGGGTTTGTACATCTGCCGAATCCGGTTCTTCAAGCAGAATTTCAAGCGTATGAGTGAGTGATTCAGAGCGCTTGCGTAGCTCATCATATGTCAGTCCGAGTTTAATATTGGCCGATTTCTCCAGGGCTTTGGTGATCTTCTCTTTAAAGGTTTTGTATTTAGAAATAACAAGGTTGAAGTTGGCTTCAACTTTACTGTCAAAGTCGCTTAGTGCTTCACTGACTTCTTTGCCCAGAGCGGCGATAGGCTGAAGTTCTTTGGTAGTTTTATCACGGATTTTGTTGGAAAACTCATGTGCCTGAGCTGCTATTTGGCTTTGTACCTCTTTGAGCTTTTCAAGAAGGGTTTCTTCGGCTTTGTCTTTTAATGGTTGTAAGGTGTCGCTGGTGTCGTCAGAAACGCCAAATACATCAAACAGCTTGGCTAGCAGTTGGTCGGCGAGTTCTTCCGCATCCTCTTCACTTGAGAGGGGGATCCGGTCAGTCAGGTTGGTTAGTTCATCATCAATAAGCTCTTTTACTGCGTCATCTGCGTCCGTTTGTCCGAGTGCCAGGTTAGCAATGGGCTTGTACCAGGCATCATCGCTCACGGCGTCCTGCAAACGTTTGATGAGTTCTTCTCCAGGGGAGCTGTTGTCTTCCAGCCATTTAACCAGCTCGTCACCTTTTACCAGCAATGCCTCTACGTATTGACTGGCGAGTTTATCCAGGCCTTTAATTTGCGCCCCTAAAGCCAGGTTCAAGGCATTGGAGTGCTCGTTGGCTTCCTCGATAGTGACTTTAAGCAATAGCTTACCTGAGCCGGCTTGTTTGGTAACAAATAACGACACGTCACCGCTAAGTGTGTGTTCCCGTGATGCGCTAATTTCCGCGGAAAAGTCGACTTCAACAAGGTTACCTTTGAGATCTGTCTTGGTTACCAATGACTTGCCAACCCCCATTTCACCTTTGAGTGTGAAAGACGAACCAATGTTCATGGAGCAAGCGCGATATCCAAGTATCGCGTTGGTGATTATTGGCGGTTGAATAACTGCCTGCATCGAACGCAAGCTCCAGGGCATTACCGGGGCTTTGTACATTAACCACAGAGCCTGATAGGTAGGCGTATTCGCGGTTATCTGAAAATAGGTGTTTAATTTTAACTGGCCTGCTTTGGCCAGGCTCGCGCTGATATTGATTGCTTCTATTGTGCCGGCTAACGAGGCATTCACTTTATAAGCTGCCGATACGTTCTGATTAATCAGGCAGTCAGATTCGGCAATATCGAGCTTCACCAGTTCCAAAGCTGACTTATGGTTTAACACGTTAAGGTTATAACTTCCTTCTGCGCCAACACTGAGCCCAACCGCAAAGTCTTTAATTTCCGAGTCGTAGGCTTTATCAAACGCAATGGCTTTGTTTATGCCTTCTGTTTGTTCGCCTATCGGGGCAACCACCTGCTCCCATTGGTCTAAGAGTTTTAGGGTGGTTTTGTATGCCTTCTCGTTCTTAATAGTTTGCTGTTTACTGGCCGGAAAGAGGGCGATTGCGCTATCAATCAGCTTTTTGGCTTCGGTAGGTATATCAATCAGGTTGGGGTCGTTTGCCAGGGCTTGCAGGTCATCGAATACCTTTTCCAGCTTGGCTAACTTCGTTTTAACCGTGGCAGTAGCATCGCTGATTACTTCCTGTTTTTCTTTTTTTAGCAGTTTTATCAGTTCCGAGATGGCAGAAGGTGCCAGGTACTCACGGGGTACAACACGAGAAAGTGACGACAGTAATTTCATGCATAAGTCCTTTTAAATAAGCCGGTTCAGGCAAAATGTATTTATAGTGTCATATTTTGTGGTGTTTTTTCTTAGCGGTACCACCAGGGCATTCTGATGCCGAACAGCTTTTTATTTTCTATAGCCAGCAGAGGTTTCAGGTATTTTTTGCTAGCCAGCACCAGCCCTTTATTCCAGATGCCGCCCACACCTTCATTATCCAGCCATTCGCTTAGTCTGGCCCGGATCCGGCGGTAAAAGGCCTCGCGGTTTTCTTTGTCTACCTTTTCCATTTTGATATCGGATAAACCCATTGCAAGCAGTTTGATTTTTTCTTCGCTGATTTGATTTGCGCGACTTGCTACGTTTAGCGGCAAGTGATCGCCTTTAGCATTGGGATTGGCTCGTTGTTCGAGAATATGTTCCACCACCTGCATACCTCTTATCCGGCCGAGCAGGTAATCATGTTCACGCAGTCGTTTGTCCAGAAAACCTAAGAAAGCGGCTAAGGGTTCACTGGCAAGTTCTTCATCTGTGGCCGTTATGGTGTAAACTTTCATGCTCTCACGGTTATTTAAGTCGCCGGATTTCTCCAGCAATACAACGCCTTTAATCCAGGTGTTCTTCAGTAAAGGGGGTAATTGTTGAAGTGTCGGGGTGTTACAGTAAGCCAGCTCGAGCCTTGCTAAATCGGCGGTAAGATGGGTTTGCTGGCCTTTGTAGAGCACGGCAAGAAAATCATCAAAAGCGTTACCCAATGGCTGTACCTGATCCGGGCTCGTTTGGAGCATATCGAGAAGGTTTTCGGCGCGCTCATCCAGTCGTTTTACCCGTTCGTTTACTGAGTCTATTTGCATCCATTCCTGAAATCGCCCCTGCCAGAAGATACTTTGTACCATCTGCATGGCGGTTTCGGTCATGCTGGTGGATTCATCCACCTTAAACTTGGCTGAGCGAACAGATGTTTTCGGGTTAGGCGAAATGTAGAAGTAATATCTGTTTTCGTAATCCTGCGGTGTTTTATCCACTCTGTCTGATAGCGCTCTTGCCATACCCAGTGGATAGTTGTTAAACGCGCCGCCATCCATGTAGTAGAAATCTGTATCGGCGTTTGGATTTGCCTCGTCAAATGGCGATGCACCACGATTAGCATAATCACCGGCATGGCGTTGCCAGTTTCTGATCAGCTTAATTGGCGAAAACGCTAGCGGGAAGGCGCCGCATCCCCGGCAAGCTAAAATAATCTCTTGCCATTGTTTTTCTTTATAGGTACTGGTGAGTTTTTCAGATACCCGATCCTGAAAGCGGGTTTGGATAAAGTCACCCTGGTCCAGGCCTTCCTTGGAGGTGGAGAACACCTTCACCTTGTAGTCCACACCGTTCAGGTTAGACATGGCCAGGCCCAAATGGATAGCATCTGCCGCCGAATTATGTGGGCCGCTGGTGTGAATTTGATTATTGGTGTGGCGGTTTATTATTAAATCTTCGGCTATCTTGCCCACAAAGTTAGAAGAGAGCAGGGAGGTTCGGGGGAAGTCACCTTGATGGGGAGTGAGTAAGCCGTCGATGTCCACCTTCTCAACCCAGGCCTGATAGCCGGCGTTAGTGGTTTCTCCGTTAAGTAAGTCTGGGTCATACAAAAGCTTGTGGGCAATCAGCGCCGCGGTCATACCTCCAGCTGAAGCGCCGGTAAGTACGTCTATTGCAATCCGTTGATCGGAACCCTCTGGCAGTGAGTTATTGTGTTCGGCGAATGCCCGGATGATTTCGTACACTGTGCCGGCTTCATACGAACCCAGACTCACAGCTCCTGAAATGGCAAATGCCACGCGATAAGTCATAGTCCAGCTCCTAATTCGAGTCCTTTTGAATCACTTAGCTAGCTAGACATCAGATCCTGTTCCGTTAATTTTCATGGCTAATTTTTGGTCACTAAATATAGGTTAAGACTGTTTGAGTTGGCAATAAATTTTTTAAGAAATGTTCTTAAAGAGCCTCGTTTTATTGTGTTGAACTTTATCAAATTATTGATTTGTATTGTTTAATTTTTTTGGTTTTAGTGCTAACTGGCAGGTGTTTTATAACCACTGACAGTGTTCTGTGTTAATATTAATAGATAATCCCACACCGATAGCCGGTGACGGCCAATTCGTCGCGCCAGCACTTGAGATGCTGGAGGATGAAGCCGCCATCATGAACGTGAAATGCTAATGGCTACCAACTAGCATCCGTCCAATGAATGTTTAACCCGAACATGTTTTGTCGTTGTAGACTTTTTGCAATGAAATGTCAGCTATTTGAGTGAGATATAATTATCTTCAACTGTTCAAAAATAAATCTACCACTGCTTCTCAGAATATTATAAGTTATAACGGAGGTTGCAAATATTGCTGTTCAGGGCTGATATTTTTGACAGTAGGTTGCTTCACAAAATTATCTTTTTACCCCTCACCTCAAACACGGATGTTAGGCGACGTTTAGTTCGTCAATAGCGCTGACTGTGCGCTTGTATTTTCTGCATTCTCTAAATGGAATTTAAACAGGGATAGTAATGATGCAGCACCTTCATTTTATTTCAACCAGGCTCTGGTCTGTCTTTTTTTTCAGTGCATTTCTGTTGCACGGTAAGTTCGCTGTTGGCAATGAATGGTTAACTTCTGAACTGTTAATCCAATCACCGGTAAATCATAGTCTTGGTCATAGTTCCAATATCAGTTTGTCAACTTCTGGTGAGTTTGCTGCATTCAGAAGCTGCGCCGGGAATATGAGTTTTGAAAGTCAGGGGCGCTGCGATATTTATCGTAAAAATCTACTCACAGGGGAGTTGGAATTAGTCTCTGCAAGTCATCACAATCACACTGAGAAATCGGGAAATGGTAGTGATCAACCAGCAATTTCCGGTGATGGGCGATATGTTGTGTTTGCTTCACAAGCTGATGATTTATTGCCTGAAGTTGGGACTACAACCAGTGATATCTATTTATGGGACGCGCAAACAAAATTGATTGAGCTGATCTCTTATACAGCAGATGGATCGTCTGGTAACAAGGGGTCATTCGCTCCCGACATATCTGGTGACGGTAGTTTAATTGTGTTTGAAAGCAAAGCGACAGATTTGGATGTAAACACCCATGATTTCAATAAGTCAGAAGATATCTTCCTGCATAATCGCCAGACAGGTGAAACCAAAAGATTAACAGTAAGTGAGAACGGTGAAAGTGATCAGGACTCTTCCAACCCCAAAATTAGTGCAGACGGCAAGTTTGTGGTCTTTCAGTCGAGAGCGTCAAACCTTACTAGCGTTGTTAGTGGAGTTAATTCTGATATCTATAGATATAACGTAGATTCAGGCTTTTTAGAGCTGGTAAGTATCAATGCTGCCGGAGAGCCTGACACTAGAAACGACAGCTCATTTCCAGCAATGAGTGCAGATGGTAATCGTATCGCGTTCAGAGCTGGAGCCAGTCTGACAACTCAGGATGACGATACCATGGCTGATATCTATGTGCGGGATATGGAGTCAGGGATCACAGAACTGGTTAGTCTGTCTGTAACAGGGCTTAACGATACGGGCGAAGCGGCTCTGGGGAGGGTAGGCATAAGTAGCGACGGAACCAGAGTGGTGTTTTCCTATGCTGATAGTAGCGGCACATTTGGCACTGACACTTATTCCGGGAATAATGTTTATTTGCGAGATCTTAGCACAGATTCAACGTTACTGATTTCGCAACAAGTCAATACTGGTAGCTTGCGAGAAGGGGATGCCCTGAGTCCGGTAATTTCGGGTGATGGTTCTATAGTTGGCTTTGAATCTGAGTCGACGGTATTCGACATTAATGACCGTGATACAAAAAATGATGTGTATATCGTAAATACCGAAAGTACTATAACCGATAAAGTGAGCGTCCCAATTTCTTTAGGCACTCACGGAGATATTCATGAAGTGGCTATTTCAAATAATGGTCGCTATATATTGTTCCGAACAGATGACAAGTTATTAAGCCAGACCGGAGATTCAGCGAACGACGAACTATTTTTACTTGACCGCGATACACTAGCTATTATGCATATTCGTTTAGGGATAAATGGTGATGATATTACCCATCCATTTGAGAATGGTATTGATATCAGTGACAACGGCAACGTGATTGCCTTTTCAACCCGGGCTGAAAATATCTATCCTATCAGCGACTCATCAATTCGCATTGTTTATCGCTTCCAACTGGATACTGAAGAATTAACGGTTGTTAGCAAAAATGGAGCGGATGCCAGCTCTTTCTTATCTAATGGCAGTGCCTATGATCCCAGCATATCAGGGGATGGCAGATACATAGCTTTTACTGCAGAAGGCACCAATATTACAGCGCCTGATAACGGGAGCTGGATTGGGATGATACGTGTTTATTTATACGACCACTCTACAGGGGTTAGTGAGATGGTAAGTGTCACCAATGATAATAGGGTTGACTATTCTAACGAACCCGAAATCTCAGGAAATGGCGACTATGTTGTTTATACTTCAACAGCAGATGAGTTGATTGGCGAGCAGTACAGTTCAAGTCAAATTATATTATATGACGTTAAGGGCAATACTAACGTAATGCTCTCACAGACTTCAGCAGGGGGGATTGGCAACCATGACTCGTACTTTCCTGAGATCTCCGATGATGGCGGAACCGTTATATACATGAGTAAGGCATCCAACCTCATTTCAGGCTTTGGGTCCAACAGTATGCCGGTGCTTATTCGGCATACGGTGGCTAGCGGGGAAAAACAAGTAATGAATGTTGATTCCCTGGGTAACTTCTACGCCATTGAGTCTTATCCTGCTCTGTCGGGTGAGGGTCAGCATGTAGCCTTCAATTACGACAAAGGGACTGATAATTTTGGTGTTGCTGTTGCGGATGCCGTCGTTGGTAACATTAGTGTAATAAATGAAAATATCGGTGAACGTTTCAGGTTGTTTACTCCTAAGCTGACCAATGATGGAAGTCTGGTATTTTATGGTTCCAGAACTAATGATTTAGGTCTTTTAGCGACAGATAGATCACAGATATACATAGCTACAACCGATTCAGACAACGACGGCCTGCCCAATGACTGGGAAGTGCAATACGGGTTAGACCCTTTTATTGCGCAAGATGCGAGCATTGATACCGACAGCGACAGCCTGACCGATTACGAGGAATATTATTTGGGTACCTCGCCAATCGATACTGATACCGATGGAGACGGGTACGATGATGCTACCGATGCCTTCCCAGTAGATGCTACTGAGTGGCGGGATACCGATGGTGACGGAATTGGCGATAATTCAGAAGAGCCGGTGCGTGCCGATGTGAACGGTGATGGGCGTGCAGATTTGGTATGGCGCAACGCCAGTAAAACGCAGGGCTGGAACTTCCTTTGGAATATGAACGGTACAGAAATAGCCTCGCTCAGTCCTATCAATGTTGTTCAGGGAGAAAATTGGCAGCTTTCTCTCGGCGACTTCAACGGTGATGGAAAGTCCGACTTGTTCTGGCGCGATCCGGCACAGTTTGGTGGAATGAACTATGTCTTTGAAATGAATGGCGTACAAATCGTCCAAAAGAGTCGAATGCCTAATGCATCACCCAACTTTAGCTTATTAAAAAATGGCGACATAAACGGTGATGGTAAAGATGATGTTATCTGGCACAACACCGATACCAACACTCTGGCTTTCTGGTTAATGAACGGTGATACCAGACAGTATTGTCTGAGCCGCAGTCTGGCGGGCGTTACCTTTGAAGGCGTTGATAATTTCGATTCTGATGCTGCTATGGAAATGGTGGTAAGAGAAGGCGACCAGATCAAGCTTTGGTCTTATGATGCCGCGACTCTTATAATGACAGAAACAGATACAGAGGGGGTTGCTCCATCAGACTGGCTCCTGGCCGGCACTGGTGATTTGGACGGAGACGGAACCGCAGATTTAATCTGGCGTAACACCGTTGATGGCCGCAACTCAGTGTACTTTATGAAAGACGGTGTTGTTGATAGCATCGAAATTCTGGCTGATGTCAGCGTTGACTGGAACCTGGCCAAAATCGAAGACTTTAATGGCGATGGCAAAGTCGACTTTTTGTGGCGCAGTGAAGTTCAGGGAGGCCGAAATATCGTGCACTTAATGAATGGTACTACCAGAATGGCTACCGGAGTCATAAAAACGGTAAGCCAGGCATCTTGGTATATGGCCAAATGAAGGCTGATAGTTAGATGAAAGGGTTGCGAGAGCGCGGCCTTTTATCTTTTGCAAAAGGAGCGGTAATGTTTAATAAACTCCTGCTATTACTCATTGTAATAACCCTGGGGTATGCAGTATCGGCCATTTATATCCCGATGTCCGAAACGGCCGGGCAGAGTGTTGCGGAGGCCGGGCAACGGTTGCAAGATGCACTATCGGCTGACCATGAGGTGTCGATTGCACGCACCGTTATCAAGAAAGGTGCTCTGGTTGAAGACGTTTCACTGTTAAACGCCCAGGCATTGGTGAATAACAACCTCTCAACGGTTGCCGGTGAGGTCCAAATCGTCGCACCAACACTTGAGATGCTGGACGATGAAACCGCCATCATGGAAGCTGATATGTTAATGAACTACCAGCCAGCAGACGAAGCGGCCAGACAGAGGTTACTTGAAGAGCTCAGAGTCGCCAGCAGTATGGTGTCGGCAATAGATAGAGAGTCGCAAGCGTTCGTGGTTGTCGACGATGGCGTGTTGATGGTACCAGCGACCGATGGAATGCAAGTTGAGGAATTATTGCCCAGCGCTAAAATGACAGATTAAGCTCGCTATTATAAACACCGAAAGCTTTCTATTTTATAAAAAATGGCTCTCATGTTGCGGTTTCTTGCTCTTTGCTGATTCGTTTGAGTATTTACTTGCCAGCTATAAACGCCGCGTTTTAATTGCATTAAATCATCGATTATGGCTTTTACTTACTGTAATTCAAAAAAGAAGTGAGAATAATAACTCATATAGTAATATGGGAGAGTTGGAACATTAATGGATGAATAACTTAAGGGTTTGTACAAAGCAATGAAAACGGTATTTGTAGCCGGCCACCGCGGAATGGTGGGTGCAGCAATTGTAAGAAATTTAGAAAAGCGCGGTGGTGTTACTATTGTTACCCGTACCCGCAGTGAACTCGACTTAGCCAGCCAGGCGGCGGTGTCGCAGTTTTTTGTCGAGAATAACATTGATGAAGTGTATTTAGCGGCCGCGAAAGTAGGCGGCATTCACGCTAACAATACGTATCCTGCCGAATTCATCTACGAAAACCTGATGATAGAAGCTAACATTATTCACGCGGCCCATGCGAATGATGTACAGAAACTGCTGTTTTTAGGCTCCAGCTGTATTTACCCTAAGCTGGCTGAGCAGCCCATGACCGAAAAAGCCTTGCTAACCGGTACACTGGAAGAAACCAACGAGCCTTATGCTATTGCAAAAATAGCCGGGATTAAGCTGTGCGAAAGCTATAACCGCCAGTATGGCCGTGATTACCGCTCGGTAATGCCCACCAATCTGTATGGCCCCAATGATAACTTCCACCCGGAAAACTCCCATGTTATTCCGGCCTTATTACGTCGTTTTCACGAAGCGGCGCAACGTGGCGATGCTGAAGTTATTGCCTGGGGCAGTGGTAAACCTATGCGTGAGTTTTTGCACGTAGACGACATGGCAGCCGCCAGCGTACACGTTATGGAGCTGGATAAAGCTACTTACGATGAAAACACCGAGCCAATGTTAAGTCATATTAACGTGGGGACCGGCGTAGATTGTACCATTAAAGAGCTGGTGGAGACCGTAGCCAAAGTCACCGGATTCAAAGGAAACATCGTGTGGGATAGCACTAAACCAGACGGTGCACCGCGCAAGCTGATGGATGTTTCCCGCCTACATGCTTTAGGCTGGCAGCATACTTATAGTCTGGAAGATGGCCTGGCTCATGCGTTTGAATGGTTCCTGGCGAATCAGGATAATTTTCGCGGGTAAATGAATACCTTAAAAAGCAGTAGTGAAGTAATTCAATGAGCATAGTAAAGAAACTGAAAAACAAAATTGATTCGCTGGGTGTTGAAAAGCATTATGCGGATTTTAGTATTGACGCCATAGGTGTAGATGGATTTGTCGGGTGGGCCCGAAAAGCCGGTGATACATCTTGTCGCTCTTGTTACGTAAAGTTGTTCTCTGGAGATAAGTTGATTGCAGAAGGCAAGGCCAATCAATACCGGGATGACCTGCATGACATGGGCTATGGAAACGGTTGCAAAGGTTTTAATTTAAAGGTGAATTGGCGGGCTTTGGACACGGGCGAAAATAAACTGTCAGTGTTGATTGATGATCACAAAGTAAAAGTCATCCGGTTACCATTAACCATTCCTGAGTTTATTAGTGCCGCTATGCAAGAACAACATAAACGCTAAATGCACATCGTAGTTATAGACCCGGGGTTCGAAGATCTTCATTCACATCATGCTAATGTGAATGAAGGGCTTTTCACCTGTATTGAGTCTACCGGCAATAGCCGTTTAGTGACACTTGCTGCAATGAAGTTAAATCAAACGACTGCAGCTCAATTGATCCCCGATAGTACCCTGCCATTTTTTTTAACCCCGTGTTATACCAATCGGTTAAAGCCTCTTGATAAGGAGCGCGAGCAACAACTCGCTGAAGACTTTGCCGAAGAGTTAACCAAGGCATTTGATGAGGGGCACATTGAACCTTCGAGTACCTTGGTGTTGCATACTTTTTTTAGCTTCCATCTGTTGGGGCTGGCCATCTGGCTGATGCGATATAAAACCGAATTCTTTGGCGGGATTGTTTTATGTGGCATGTTTTACCCAGGCAGTTCACAGTTACAGACATTGGATAATAACGTTGAGTTTAAACGCTTTTTACGCTTTAAACTGGCAGCGGGTTATGTGTCTCATGCGGTTGCGCAAAACGAACGGATTATTGTGGCAACCAGTTGCATGGATTTTGTGGAAAGCTACCAAAAATTGTTTACGCAGCCCGTGCAGATCCACCCCGTCGTAACCTGGAACGAGACGTCATTAAGTGAATCTGATGCTAAAAGTAAGCGAAAGTCGATCTTATTATACGCTGGTAGTGTGAAGCAGGACAAAGGCCTGGAATTTCTCTTAACGAGCGCGGAGCAGTTGCTGCGTGCCTTCCCTTCCGTTGAATTTATTGTCCATCTGAATACTTCATCGCCAGGGATCAGGGATTTTCAGAATGCAGAGTCAATGTTACAGGCGTTGCTACAAAAATATCCGAACTTACAATGCCACTTTGGTTACCTGAGTAATACCGACTACCAGTGCCTGTTAAATCAGGCTAGTGCTATTGTTTGTCACTATGATCCTCAAGTATATAGCCATAAGACTTCAGGCCTTCTCTGGGATGCTATGTCGCGCGAAAATATGGGAGTGATTTGTACAAATGATTGTTGGCTTTCCCGTGAGTACGAGGCCATCGGTGGCAAGCCTTTTACCTTTGACTATAATAATTTCGACAGCCTGAAAAATTCTTTATCGCGCTGGCTTTACAGTGAAGGCCCATTTATTCTTCCAAACCATTACTATGAAACCTTGGTCAAAAGCTTTCCTGAATGGCTTAAACAGCATTGCCTAAACTTGCACAATTTGACTAAGGCTGGTTAAATGCGGGCGCTGAGTAAGGCGCTAAATGGAATAAAAAAATGAATAAAGCGATTTTTCACTACCACCTATTTAAAAATGCAGGTACCTCCCTGGATGCCAGTTTTAAGGAAAATTTCCAAGGCGACGAGTGGGTCACTGCAGAATTTCCTGCTCAGCCCGCCAGAAACCGTGATATGGCCCGCCAATGGGTAAGCGAAAACCCTCAGGCCTTATGCTTTTCATCACACACTGCTTTTCTTCCGCCTCCTGAGATTCCAGGTCGTGTGATTCTGCCGGTTATTTTTGTTCGTCACCCTATAGACCGTATTGCCTCTGCTTATTCATTTGAAAAGAAACAAGGCGGCAACGGGTTTGGCGCGGTGTTGGCCCGCAATACGTCTTTTAGTGGATATTGCGAATCGCGGTTGGCATTGGGGTATGATCGCCAGTGCCGTAACTTTCACGTAGATCGTTTCGCTTCAATGTTTGCGCCAGCCTTCGGCTCGGAGCTAGACAGGGCGTTAAAAGCGTTCGACATGCTGCCGTTTGTAGGACTCGTGGAAGAGTTCGACAAGTCTCTACAGCGTTTGGAAGACTGGCTCAAAACGGAAGGTTTTGAAGATATCGCTATTGCGCCTAAAGAGCATAATGTGTCGAGAGATAACAAAGCCTCGCTTGAAGAAAAGCTAGCAGCATTAGAAGAAGATATGGGAAGCGAAATGTTCGCCCGCTTACTTGATGAGAATGCTGACGACATGAAGTTATATGAGAAAGTAAAAGCCACTTACACTGAGTAATCAGATTACAGCTAGCTTTCTTTAACTTTCCGCTTAAAACACTTTATACTGCTTGCAGAGTAGAAAATATTGAAATTTTCTGAGTGTTAAATTGTGATGTAAGCGGGAAGTGTTGATGAGAAAAGGAATAATACTGGCGGGTGGTTCAGGAACCAGGCTCCACCCCCTTACCAAAGTCGTGAGTAAACAGCTAATGCCTGTTTACGATAAACCGATGATTTACTACCCTCTTTCTACCCTGATGATGTCTGGGATCAGAGATATCCTGATTATCACTACTCCAGAAGAACAGAGCCGGTTTATTGAGCTACTGGGAGATGGAAGTGCGTGGGGGCTCAACTTCCAGTACGCAGCGCAGCCTTCGCCGGATGGCCTCGCCCAGGCATTTCTTATTGGTGAAGACTTTATTGGTAATAATAGTTGCTCATTAGTGTTGGGTGACAACATTTATTATGGCCACGATCTGCGGGTTTCATTAAAAAATGCTTATGGGCAAACACAAGGCGCTACGGTATTTGGCTATCACGTTAATGATCCTGAACGTTACGGTGTAGTAGACTTCGACGACGACTGGAATGCGTTATCGATTGAAGAAAAACCGGAAGTTGCTAAATCAAACTATGCTGTAACGGGCTTATATTACTACGACAATCGTGTTGTGGATTTTGCCAAGGAAGTCAAACCTTCGCCACGCGGTGAGCTGGAAATCACTGACCTCAACAATATGTACCTGCAGGACGGCTCTCTCAAGGTTGAATTGATGGGGCGGGGTTCTGCTTGGTTGGATACCGGTACACTGGATAGTTTGCTGGATGCGGCAAACTTTGTTGCAGCTATAGAGAAGCGTCAGGGGCTCAAAATCTGCTGCCCGGAAGAGGTGGCTTATCGCATGGGATACATTGATGCTGAACAGTTAGAAAAGTTGGCGGCACCATTGGTGAAAAGTGGTTATGGCAGTTATCTGCTAAAAGTTATTAACGACAGAGTACGTTAACAGGTACTTTGATTAGTAGAGCCCGGCCAACAATTATTGTCATCCCGGCCGATTTTATTGTCATCCCGGCCTTGAGCCGGGATCTCCATAATAGTCTGGGAAATTGGCAACGAAGTGCGATTTAGGAGATCCCGGATAAGCGCTGCGCTCTTTCCGGGATGACGGAGTACAATTAGGAGATCCCGGATAAGTGCTGCGCACTTTCCGGGATGACAGAATAGTGTGCACTTTCTGTGATGATGTGAGAGTAATTAAGTCGCCCGGCGGTATTCGTTGTCGCCCCGGCCTTGAGCCGGGATCTCCAAAACAGTCTGGGAAAGTGGCAACGAAGTGCGATTTAGGAGAGCCTGGATAAGCGCTTCGCACATTTCGGGATGACAGGATAGTGTGCACTTTCTGTGATGACGTGAGCGTAATTAAGTCGCCCCCGGTGATATTTATTGTCGACCCGGCGGTATTTGTTGTCGCCCCGGCCAATATTTATTTTGTCTTCCCGGCCTTGAGCCGGGATCTCCATAACAGTCTGGGGAAGTGGCAACGAAGTGCGATTTAGGAGAGCCTGGATAAGCGTTGCGCACTTTCCGGGATGACAGGATAGTGTGCACTTTCTGTGATGACGAAGCATAGTTAGGAAGACCCGGATATGCCGATGCCCTTTCTGAAAAGACAGCATTAAAGATAGGAATAGAATTAACAATGCAAGTAGTTAAAACAGACATCCCCGATGTCAAAATTATTGAACCACGCGTGTTTGGCGATGAGCGTGGTTTTTTTATGGAAACTTTTCGTACTGACTGGTTTAAAGCAGAATGTGCCGACGTTGATTTCGTGCAGGACAATCACTCGAAATCTAAACAGGGTATTTTGCGTGGATTGCATTATCAGTTAGAGCAAACCCAGGGCAAACTGGTTCGAGTTACGTCTGGCGAAGTGTTCGATGTAGCCGTGGATATGCGTAAGGACTCTGAAACCTTCGGCAAGTGGGTTGGGGTATACCTTTCTGCTGAAAACAAGCGTCAGCTTTGGGTGCCAGCCGGTTTTGCACATGGTTTTTACGTCACCAGTGAATCAGCAGAATTTGTTTATAAATGTACTGATTACTACCATCCGGAATCCGAGGTATCGGTGAAATATGACGATCCAACCATTGGCATTCAGTGGCCGCTGGTGAATGGCGAAGCACCGTCTTTATCCGGCAAGGATGAAGCCGGTACGGCTTTCGCTGATGCGCCTTCGTTTTAAAATAAAGGTTTTAAGGAAGAATCATGACTAAACTCGTGGTTATCGGCAAAAGCGGTCAGCTGGCCTGGGAAATTGCTCGCCTGGTTCCGGAGTCGGTGTGCCTTGGCCGGGAAGATATCGATATAACCTCAAACGACGATATTGCCGCAAAGCTGGATAGTATTAAACCTGATGCAGTGATTAATGCCTCTGCCTATACCGCGGTGGATAAAGCTGAATCTGATGAAGAAAGCGCTTATTTGCTCAACCAAACTGCAGTAGCCAACCTGGCAAAGTATTGTAAAAGCAATAGCGTATTTTTTGTGCATGTGTCTACCGACTATGTATTCAATGGCGAAAAAGGCTCACCCTACGCGGTTGATGATGCCATCGAACCTCAAGGTATGTACGGCAAAACCAAAGCCGCAGGTGAGGCAGAAGTTACATCGATTCTTCCAGAAGCAAGTGCCATTCTGCGTACCTCCTGGGTGTATTCCAGCCACGGCAATAATTTTGTGAAAACCATGCTACGTTTGATGGCCGAAAAGCCGCAGCTAGGCGTTATAGACGATCAGATCGGTAGCCCTACCTGGGCAAAAGGCTTGGCGCGAGCTTGTGTGGAAGCTGCTTCTCAACGTACAGCAGGTGTATATCATTGGTCTGATGAAGGCGTATGCAGCTGGTATGATTTTGCCATAGCCATCCAACAATTAGGGTTGGAAAAAGGGTTATTGGAACAAGCCGTGCCGGTAAAACCTATTCCGAGCAGCGCTTATCCAACGCCGGCCAAACGCCCTCATTACAGCGTACTGGATAAAACCCTAACGCGAGATATTTTTACTTCACCTCTCAACCACTGGCGCGAACAATTAAGCGCTATGATGGACGAGTTAGTGTAAGCGCAGCAGAGAATTAAACAAGATGACAACAGCGAAAACCATTATAGTAACCGGCGGTGCAGGCTTTATTGGCTCAGCGGTAGTGCGCCATTTGATTAACGATACCAGCCACACAGTGGTCAACCTGGATAAACTTACCTACGCCGGTAATCTTGAGTCACTTAAAGAGGTTGACTCAAATGAGCGTTACCACTTTGAACAAGTAGATATTTGTGATGGCGCAGAAGTAAAGCGTGTTTTGGATATGTATCAACCTGATATCATTATGCACCTGGCCGCTGAAAGCCACGTCGACCGTTCTATCGATGGCCCCGGTGAATTTATTCAAACAAACGTAGTAGGTACTTACGTACTTCTTGAGCAAGCCCGTGCTTACTATGCTCAATTAAATGAAGATAAGAAAGCGGCGTTCCGTTTCCACCATATTTCTACCGATGAAGTGTACGGCGATCTGCCGCATCCGGATGAAGTGGCTGCGGGTACAGAATTACCTCTGTTCACCGAGGAAACGTCTTACGAACCAAGCTCTCCTTATTCGGCCTCTAAAGCTGCTTCTGATCATCTGGTTCGAGCATGGTTAAGAACATTTAAATTACCCACAGTGGTGACTAACTGTTCTAACAACTATGGCCCTTACCATTTTCCGGAGAAGCTTATTCCGCTGATGATATTAAACGCGTTAGCTGGTAAGCCACTACCGGTTTATGGCAAAGGCAACCAAATTCGTGACTGGCTGTTTGTGGAAGATCACGCCAGGGCGCTGGTGGTGGTGGCCACTCAAGGCGAAATTGGCGAAACCTATAACATTGGTGGTCACAATGAGAAGCAAAACATCGAAGTAGTCCACACGATTTGTGACATCCTCGATGAAGTAAGGCCTAAGGCCGAAGGCAGCTACCGTGATCTCATTACCAGCGTTGCCGATCGACCCGGCCATGACATGCGCTATGCCATTGATGCCAGTAAAATCAAAAATGAACTGGGCTGGACACCCCAGGAAACGTTTGAGAGCGGCATTAAGAAAACCGTGGAATGGTATTTAAATAACACCGCTTGGTGGCAAGCAGTATTAGATGGTAGTTATCAGGGGGAGCGGCTTGGTACCGCATAACCCTTGCTTTACATGAAGCAATAATTAGAAAGGGGCAGTTTGCCCCTTTTTGTTTTTTAGGCGATACTGCCCGCCGGTTTCTAGGTATTACCAGTGACTGAATAATAACTAACCAAGGTTTGTGAATTCTTCGCGCATGTCTTTTAAAAAATATTCAATGATGGCAATTAAAGCCGGCGTTGGGGTTGTGCCCAAACCGTTACGTAACTTTGCTAAGAAAAACCCGGCCCTTACCTCTTTTTACAGTCGTTCACTGCAAAAATCCGGACTGTTTTATGGGTTTCCTGGCAAGAAGAAATTACTGGCTTTATATTCTCAGACATTAAATCTGCAACAGTCTGTTATCAATGCGGATATCCAACGACTTGCAACCTTAACTCCAAAGTTTTCTGTGGCAATTATTGGCGAGGGGGGCGGCAAGGTATCCCGCACTCTGAGGTCAATAATAAATCAGGCTGAAAATATTGATGTTGTATTTACAAACGTGGAGCTTGCGGGTCTATCCAAAGAATTCGCAACGCTGAAAGTAGTAAAGGTAAGCGGCCCTTGTGATACGCTAATACAACAAGCCAGGTCGCCCCTGTTGTTATTAAATGCCGGTGATGAATTACATGGTCAGACATTAGCGTATTTGAGTAAAAAAAATGTGGGGGATGTACTCTACGTCGATACGGATCAAAAGCTTCCTGGGGCGCTTTGTGAAAATGCACGTTTGCTACCAGATTGGAATCCGGATTACCAGTTGAGCAATGCATACGTTCGAAGTGGCGTAGTATTATCTGCAAAATTAAGAGCTGAACTTAAACAAATGTCGGCAACAACGATAGCGGGATTGGTGACTCAACTGTGGTTGCGCGATCGTGAGCTATCTGTAGAGCATGTGCCATTGTCTTTGGTTCATCATAAAGATAGTAAGCAGGCAAAATTGGCAGAATTGCATGAGATTGCCAGCTTGGTTGAGAATGAAAAAGCCTCAGCTAATACTGTTGAGGCTGAACAGATCAATATCGTTCAGTGGCCAGTAATGAAGCAGCCACTCGTTTCATTAATTATCCCCACCAAAAATGCCAAACAACTGGTGAAAGAGTGTATCGAGTCTATTTTGACCAAGAGCACCTACCAGAATTATGAAATTCTGTTGGTGGATAATAATTCTGATGAGCCTGAATCCCTGGCTTATTTCGAGGAGCTCAATCAGCACGAGAAGATCAGAGTCTTAAAATACCCACATCCCTTCAACTATTCCGCGATTAACAACTTTGCTGCGCAGCAGGCTGAAGGAGAGGTGATAGGGCTTATCAACAACGATATCGAAGTGATCACACCGGACTGGCTGGAATATATGGTTGGTCATGCGTTAAGAGAAGATATTGGTTGTGTAGGGGCGAAGCTCATGTACGGCGACGACCGTATTCAGCATGCCGGCGTGGTGTTGGGCTATGGTGGTGGAGCCGGGCATGCCCATAAATACTTCCCCCGATACCATCCCGGTTATATGAACCGGCTAATTGCCTCACATAATTACAGTGCAGTAACTGCCGCCTGTTTATTGGTGAAAAAGTCGCTGTTTGAAGCGGTGGGGGGATTAAATGAAACCGACCTGACAGTCGCGTTTAATGACGTGGACTTCTGCCTGCGAATTAGAGCCCAGGGAGTAAGAAACCTCTATTGTGCCGAAGCAGAACTCTACCACCATGAATCGGTGTCGCGCGGATTGGATGTCAGTAAGGAAAAAATGGCCCGCTTCAACGCGGAGCTCGATTACTTAAAATCCAATTGGGCAGAAGTGATTGCCCATGATCCGGCATATAACCCTAATCTTACGCTTCACCGGGAAAACTTCTCAGTTAAAAGTCAAAAAGAGTGGAATGAGTTAGTTGCGCAGCAGGGTAATTAATTGTCCTGCTGCACGGCGGCGCTGTATTCTTCTTCACTGGCACCACCATTAATAGCAAAGCGCTTAAGTGAATCTTCATCAACACCAGCCTGATGCGCAGCTTCAATAATCTTACGTACCTGTTCCCGTTGTTCTCCCGATTCTCGAACTGCCGTAGTCACAACGGCTTCAGCTTCACCCGGAAATACAGCCAGCAATGCATCCACTACATACTCCCCTACCAGTGGTACAGCTCGAATAGCACTGGAAAGAATATCAACCAGTTCATTCGGGTGCTCAGCAGTAAGGGTTTGTACTATGGTATCGGCAGAGTCTGGCTCAGTTAGAACCGCTACCCGCACAATATCTCTAAGCTGGTCAGGATTAGAGTGGGCCGCTGCACCCACTACAAAATCCACGTAACTGGGATCTGCCTGAATCGCTAATTCAACAATATCCGGGCAGGTGCTTACTTCTTTATCTATGGCTATCTTTACAATCTTTGAGGTGGCATTGGGCTGTGAAGAGATTGCAGCATGGATAATCTCCTGATAATTATCCGGATATAAATCCAATGCTGTTGCTACAATAGTTTCCACTTCATTGGGGTAATTACTGGTAATCGAACCTACCGCGCGGCCTACCGACATTGACTGGTTAACCTGGCGCTTGATGAATACCTGCAGCACCTTATTTTCATTTTCTTTAATGGCCGTATCTGTAATAGCAAGAGCACAGTGGCCAGTGAACAACATCAGCGTACCAAGGATATAACAACAACTACGATTCATGTTTAAACCCTACTAACAGCAGAAAAGAAACTTTTTAGCTAAATTTTGAACAGCACTTTGCAATTAAGTTCAATAATAGCTGACAAAATTGTCACATTGGTTACAAAGTATCCGTTCGATCACAAAATTACAAGAAATGTTAGGTATGGGTATTGACCTTTAATTATAAATCTCTAAAATGCGCCCCACTTCGAAAGGGAACGCCCAAACAGGCTAACCTTACATAGCGCGAAAGCCTTATGTGAAGCGGTATACAGCGACAATGCTTTGAAAATAAATTTTCAAAAAAAGTGTTGACGCAGAAAACCAAAAGCGTATTATACGCATCCCGCTTCGGCAGGTTCTAAAAGAACGCTGAAGCAGCAGAACGCCGTTCTGCGCTGTTCTTTAACAATTTATAACAAGACAATCTGTGTGGGCACTCATTAAGAGTGTCAACAACGACAATTCAAAGTTTCGATATTTAATTGAAGAGTTTGATCATGGCTCAGATTGAACGCTGGCGGC
>Ga0213837_1000306_pt1 | contig 59431 bp, 58 predicted proteins | sample SWPATP12_FD_160572 | JGI IMG/M metagenome (GOLD analysis project Ga0213837, IMG submission 160572) | Coastal seawater microbial communities from Marineland, Florida, United States - SWPA TP1 #2 | ecosystem: Environmental > Aquatic > Marine > Coastal | place: USA: Florida | collected 2016-08-06
TGCTGATCTTCCTCGCGTACGGCACCACGCCCGCGGTCGCGCGGCTGCTCGGCGCCGGCGACCGGCCGGGCGCGATCCGCGCCGGGGTCGACGGCATCTGGCTCGCGATCGTCGCCGGCGTCGCGCTGCTCGCGACCGCGCCGCTCGCGGGCCCGGTCGTCGCGCTCTTCGGCGCCGAATCCGCCGTCACCGAGCACGCCGCTGTGTACCTCGGCATCTCGATCCTCGGCCTGCCGGCGATGCTCATCGTGCTCGCCGCGACCGGGCTGCTGCGCGGGCTGCAGGACACCCGCACGCCGCTCGTCGTCGCCGCGATCGGCTTCGCGGCGAACGCGGTGCTCAACGTCGCCCTCATCTACGGCGCCGGGCTCGGCGTCGCGGGGAGCGCGCTCGGCACGGTGATCGCGCAGTGGGGCATGGCCGGGTTCTTCGTCTGGTTCGCGGTGCGCGCCGCGATCCGGGAACGGGTGCCGCTCGGCATCCGCTGGGGCGACCTCGGGCGCACCGCGTCGACCGGTGGCTGGCTCTTCGTGCGCACGCTCTCGCTGCGGGCGGCCCTGCTCGCCACCACCGCGGTCGCGACGCAGGCGGGCACGACGGCGCTCGCCGCGACGCAGATCGCGTTCACCCTCTTCTCGACGCTCGCCTTCGCCCTCGACGCGCTCGCGATCGCCGGGCAGGCGATGGTGGGCAAGGCGCTCGGCGCGCACGACGCCGCAGAGGCGCGCGCGGTGACCCGGCGGCTGCAGGGCTGGGGCGTGGGCTTCGGATGCGTCGTCGGTGCGCTGCTGCTCTCGGTCGCGTGGGTGCTCGGCGGCGTCTTCACCACCGACGCCGACGTGCGCGCGGCGCTGCCGGTCGCGCTCGCGCTGCTCGCGCTCGCGCAGCCGATCGCCGGCTTCGTCTTCGTGCTCGACGGGGTGCTGATCGGCGCCGGCGACGCCCGCTACCTCGCCTGGACCGGCATCGTGAACCTCGCGGTGTTCCTGCCGCTGCTGCTGCTCGCGCTCGTCCCGGGCTGGGATGCGCTCGCCGTCATCTGGGCGGCGTTCTCGTTCGGCTACCTGGGCGCCCGTGCCGTGACGCTCGGGCTCCGCGCCCGCTCGGACGCCTGGCTGCGCCTCGGCGCGGTGCGCTGACCGCGACCGCCCTGGACCTCAGACGAGGGCGTCGCGGTGGCGGAAGCGCAGCACCGACGCGGCGAGCAGCACCGCCGCGACGCCCAGCAGCCACCAGCTGCCGGTCCAGTCGGGGTCTGCGGCCAGCGGGTTCGCGACCCAGTGGAACGGGCTGATGTTCTCGATCCACGCCCACGCCTCGCCGAACAGCGGCGCGAACTCGCCCACGAGCATGAGGCCGACGAGCAGCACCCAGCCGAGCCACGTGACCGTCGACGGCAGGAAGGCGACGAGCGCCGCGCCGACGGCGAGGTAGATCGCGACGAGCGGCAGGTGCGTGACGGCGATGTCGACGAGCTGCCGCCAGCGGTCGTCGTCGCTCGCGGCGAGCGACGCGCCGGTCACCACGGTGAAGCCCGCGAGCGTCGTGAGCGCCGCGAGCGCGCCGAGCAGCAGGTGGCTGCCGAGCCACCCGGATCGCCGCATGGGCGTCGCGAGCAGCAGCTCGCCGTGCGCCTGCTCCTCGTGCCGCAGCCGCAGCACCGCCTGCATGGCGGCGGCGCACGCGATCACGCCGAGGATGCCCGCGAGCGCCGTGATGAACGTGCCCTCCGCGTCGCCGCCGCCCTCCTCGCCGAGCCGGGTGACGATCGCGGCGAGCGCCGGGTTGTCGTCGAGCGCGGTCGCGATGACCGGTGCGAGGCGACCCGCCATCACGCCGAGCACGAGGCCGACGACGGTCCAGCCCACGGTCGCGCCGAGCAGCAGCCGCCCGGTGAGCCCGACGGGCGCACCGCCGGGGTGCCAGCCGAGCAGCGCGCTGCCGGCGCCCCGCCCAGGGCGCTCCGGCAGCAGCGAGCGCCCCAGCTCCCGCCGTGCCTCGAGCACCACCACGACCGCGCCGAGCACGACGGCGGCCGCGACGAAGAGCAGCAGCGGCGTGCCGTCGGGCGCCCACGGCTCGTCGGCGTACGGATGGGCCAGCGCGCCCCATCCGATCGGCGACGCCCAGCTGAGCCACGCGGACTCGACGCGCGTGAGGTCGGCGCTCGGCTCGCCCAGGGCATCCCCGATGCCGCGCACGAAGAACCACACGCCGACCACGATCGCCGCCGCGCCGTTCGCGGCGCGCGAGGTCGGGAAGACCTGCCCCGCCAGCAGCCCGACGAGCATGGCGGCCACCCCGACGCCCGCGAGCGCCGTCGCGAGCAGCAGAGAGCCGAGCGGCGGCAGGCCGAGCGCCACCGATGCCGCGAGGGTGACGCCGCAGACGACGACCAGCTCGATCGCGCCGGCGAGCAGCGTCGCGACGAGCGGCGCCCAGCGCCCGACCGCGGTGCCGCGGACGAGCTCCGCGCGCCCCGCGTCCTCGTCGCCGCGCGAGTGCCGCACCGCGAAGAACGTCATCATGAACGCCACCATCACGGCGAGGTACGAGTAGGTCGACACGAACATGACCGCGCCCAGGCCGGTGCCGGCCGGTGCCCCGCGCGCGAGCAGCAGCGCCGGCTGCGCCGACAGCAGCGCGACGAGCCCCCGCCTGGCCGACTCGTCGAACGCCGCGCCGACGCCGCCGACGCCCGCAGCCCAGAGGCCGGCGATGCCGACCACCCAGAGCACGACGACGAGGCGGTCGCGCCGCAGCGCCGCCGCGAGCAGCAGTCCGGTGCCGGTCACGCTCACCTCGAGTGGCGGCCGTGCCCGGTCGGATGCGCGGGCGCGGCTGTCGCGGCGGCATCCTCGACCGCGCCGGCATCGTCGACCGCGCCCGCATCGTCGACCGCGCGGACGTCGTCGGCCGCACCGGCATCCTCGGCCGCACCGCGCGCCTCGACGACCTCCGACGCATCCGCGTGCCGATCGCCGATCGCGCGCTCTGCGCGTGCCCGGTCGACCCGCGGCTCGTCGCCGTAGTGGCGGAGGAAGAGCTCCTCGAGGCTCGGCGGCGCGAGCGTGACGCTCCGCGCCCCGTGCTCGCCGAGCCAGCGCAGCACCGCGGGCACGTCCTCCCCCGCGATCGAGCCGCGCACGCGCTCGCCGTCGATCGAGACGTCGGCGATCGGCACGCCCTCGGGCGCAGGTCCCCGGTAGGCCACCACGGTGTGCTGGAGGTGCCGCAGCTCGTCGAGCGTGCCGGACTCGACGATCGACCCGTCGCGGATGATCGACACCCGCGAGCAGAGCCGCTCGACCTCGCTGAGGATGTGGCTCGAGAGCAGCACGGTCGCGCCGCGGTCGGCGATCCGACGCACCTCCGCCTGGAAGACGCTCTCCATGAGCGGGTCGAGGCCGCTCGTCGGCTCGTCGAGGATGTAGAGGTCGGCCTCGCTCGCGAACGCCGCGATGAGCGCGACCTTCTGCCGGTTGCCCTTCGAGTAGGTCTTGGCCTTCCTGCGCGGGTCGAAGTCGAAGGCGCTGATGAGCCGGGCGCGGTCCGCGGCCGGCGCCCGATGGCCGCGCAGCCGCGTGATCGTGTCGATCGCCTCGCCGCCGGTCAGGGTCGGCCAGAGGGTCACGTCGCCCGGCACGTAGGCGACGCGACGGTGGATCGCCACGGTGTCGTGCCAGGGGTCCATGCCGAGCACGCGCGCCTCGCCGCCGCTCGCGCGCAGCATCCCGAGCAGCACCCGGATGGCCGTCGACTTGCCGGCGCCGTTCGGCCCGAGGAAGCCGTGCACATCGCCCCGCTCGACGACGAGGTCGAGCCCGTCGAGCGCCCGCACGCGCCCGAACCGCTTGTCGAGGCCCGAGGTCCGGATGACGGGGGTCTCGATGACCGTGCCTGCCACGATCCCGACGCTACTCCTCGGAGCCCCTGGCGCGACGTGGCAGTCGGCCGCGCGTGCGCCATGGCACCCGGCACGGCAGAATGTCGGAGTGCCCCCTCTGATCGCCTGGCGGAATGCCGTCTTCGCCGCCTTCTTCACCATGGGATTCGGCTTCGCCAGCTGGATGGCCCGGATCCCCCACGTGCGTGACGTGCTCGGCGTCTCGACGGGCGAGATGGGCCTCCTGCTGCTCGGCATCTCGATCGGCTCGATCACCGGACTGCTCGTCGCGAGCCACGTGATCCACGCGATCGGCACGCGGATCGTCGCCTCGTTCGGCATGATCGCCGTCTCCGGCGGCCTCGCCATCGCGGGCTGGGCCGCGGAGGCGTCGCTGCCGTGGCTCGTGGTGGCGGGCTTCATCGTCGGCGGCAGCCTCACCGGCATCACCGACGTGGCGATGAACATCTCCGGGGCCGCGAACGAGCGCGCCGCGGGCAAGCCGATCATGCCGATCTTCCACGCCTTCTTCTCGATCGGCACCGTCGCGGGCGCGGGGCTCGGCGGGCTGTGCGAGCTGCTGGGCGTCACGCTCGGCTGGCAGGCGACCCTCGTGGCCGCGCTCACCGTTGCGCTCGGCGTCGTCGTCTACCGCCACCTGCCCGAGGACGCGGTCGAGGAGCACGAGGAGCCCGTCACGCTCCGCGAGCGGCTCGCCGTCTGGAAGGACCCGCGCACGCTGCTGCTCGGCCTGCTCGTGCTCGGCATGGCGCTCACCGAGGGCAGCGCCAACGACTGGCTCGCGCTCGTGATGGTCGACGGCCACGGCTTCACCTTCGAGGGCGGCGCCTTCACGCTGGCGCTCTTCCTCACCGCGATGACGGCAGGCCGGCTGCTCGGCGTCTGGCTGCTCGCGCGCTTCGGCCGCGTGCCGGTGCTGCGCGGCACGGCGGCGCTCGCCGCGGTCGGGCTGCTGCTCGTGATCTACGCCGACCACCCCGCGCTCGTCATCACCGGGGTCGTGCTCTGGGGCCTCGGCGCGAGCCTCGGCTTCCCGGTCGGCATGAGCGCCGCCGCCGATGAGCCGCGCCTCGCCGCCGCCCGCGTCGGCACGGTCTCGGCGATCGGCTACATCGCCTTCCTCGCCGGGCCGCCGCTGCTCGGCGTGCTGGGCGACCTCGTGGGCCTGCGCACCGCGATGCTCGCGGTGCTCGCCTTCGTGCTGCTCTCGCTGCTCACCAGCCACGTCGCGCGCGAGCGCGACCGCGTCCAGGAGGTGCGGTCGTGAGGATCGTCGTCGCCCACTGCTCCGTCGACTACGCGGGCCGCCTGTCCGCCCACCTGCCGCTCGCCCCGCGCGTGCTCATGCTCAAGGCGGACGGCTCGATCCTCGTGCACTCCGACGGCGGCTCGTACAAGCCGCTCAACTGGATGAGCCCGCCCGCCGTCTTCCACGCATCCGAGCCCGACGACGACCAGCGGGATGCGGGCATCACCGAGGTGTGGACCGTGACGCACAAGAAGACCGGAGACTCGCTCATCGTCTCGGTGCACGAGGTGCTCTCCGACTCGAGCCACGAGCTCGGCGTCGACCCGGGGCTCGTCAAGGACGGCGTCGAGGCGCACCTGCAGGTGCTGCTCGCCGAGCAGATCGAGCGCCTCGGCGACGGCTACGAGCTGTGGCGGCGCGAGTACATGACGCCCATCGGACCCGTCGACATCCTGGCGAAGGACGAGGCCGGCGTCACGGTCGCGGTCGAGATCAAGCGCCGCGGCGAGATCGACGGCGTCGAGCAGCTCACCCGCTACCTCGAGCTGCTCAACCGCGACCCGCGCATCGCGCCGGTGAGCGGGGTCTTCGCCGCGCAGGAGATCAAGCCGCAGGCGCGCACGCTCGCCGAGGACCGCGGCATCCGCTGCGTGGTGCTCGACTACGACGAGATGCGCGGCATCGACTCCGGGCACGCGCGGCTGTTCTGATCGCGGTCGCGCCGCGGCATCAGTCGTCGTCGCGGCTGCCGGGCGGCCAGCCCTCCTCCTCGGCGTCGGTGAAGTCGCTCGTGAAGCTCCAGCGCGCGTCGACCGCCTCGCCCGGCACGACGTCGGCGCCGTCGTCGACGGGTGGGATGCCCGCGGACGCCGGGTCGACGGGTGCCTCGTCGGCCGGCGAGCCGGTGTACGGCTCGACCCGCTCGCGCCACGCGCCGGTCGCCTGGGGCAGCTGGTCGTCGCGCGACGCGTAAGGGTCGACGTGGTCGCGACCGGGCGCGGATGCCGGCGGCAGGTCGTGCGCGCGCGACGCGTAGGGTTCGACGTGATCGGGCGTCACGGGTCCGCCGGCGGGCAGCGGGTCCTCCCGCGAGGCGTACGGCTCGACATGGTCGGGCGTCGGGGCGGACGGCGGCGGCAGCGCGTCGTCGCGCGACGAGTACGGCTCGACGCGATCGCGCCAGCCGACGCCAGCGGCGGCGCCGCCGAAGTCCTCGTCGACGAACGGCGACGCATCCGCGCCGTCCGGGGGTGCGTGCGACGATCCGGTGTCCGGTCGCACCTCGTCTTGATCCGTCATGGTGACCTCCCATCGTTCGCGGGGCGGGCTGCTGAAGCTCACGGCGAAGGGGTGCTCGGTGGTCGCCGGTGCCTGGGGCGCCTCGAGCGCGACGCCCTGGGCGTCGGCGCGCGTGCCGCAGACCGGGCACTGGAGCGCGGCGACGCGGCCGTCGTCGTCGACGTCGATGACGCATCCGCCGATCACCACGTCGCCGGCGTCCTCGACGTCGGCGATCGTGCCGTACCCCCACACGATCTCGCGCATGGGGGTGCCGCAGCTCGGGCACCTCGGCGACGTCGCCATGCCGCCACGCTAGTGCGCGGGCGGTCGTCCGCCTAGAGCCAGGGTCAGACGGCGGTGGCCGCCGCTGCCGCGCGCGCCGCTCCCGGCAGCGCGTCGACGATGCGGCCGAGCGCCGCCTCGTCGTGCGCGGCGGTCACGAACCACGCCTCGAACACGCTCGGCGGCAGGCTCACGCCCGCGTCGAGCATCGCGTGGAAGAAGGGCGGGTAGCGGAAGGCGTCCTGCGCCTTCACCTCGTCGAAGTTCCGCGGGGCGCCGTCGCGGAACGCGACCGAGAACAGGCTGCCGACGCGCGAGATCGCGTGCGCGACGCCCTCCGCCCGCAAGGCGTCCGCGAGCGCATCGGTGATGACGTCGGCCGCGTGGTCGAGCCTGCGGTAGACGTCGTCGGTCGCGAGGCGCAGCGTCGTGAGGCCGGCCGCGACCGCGACCGGGTTCCCCGACAGGGTGCCCGCCTGGTAGACGGGGCCGAGCGGCGCGAGCAGCTCCATGAGCTCGCGGCGGCCGCCGAGCGCGGCGAGCGGCATGCCGCCGCCGATGACCTTGCCGAAGGTCAGGAGGTCGGGGGCGTCGTCGCCCGTCCACTGCTCGATCCCCCACATCCCGGAGCGGTGCACGCGGAAGCCTGTGAGCACCTCGTCGCTGATGAGCAGCGCGCCGTGGGCGTGCGCCGTGCGGGCGAGGAAGGCGTTGAAGTCGCCGTCGGGCTCGACGAGGCCCATGTTGGCGGCGGCGGCCTCGACGATGATCGCGGCGATCTCGCTGCCGCGCTCCGCGAAGAGATGCTCGATCGCACCCCGGTCGTTGTAGGGCACGACGACGGTCGTGGCCGCGACGGCGGCGGGGATGCCGGCCGAGCCGGGCATCGCGAGCGTCGCGAGGCCGGAGCCCGCCGCGACGAGCAGGCCGTCGGAGTGGCCGTGGTAGTGCCCGTCGAACTTCACGAGCAGGTCGCGGCCGGTCGCGCCGCGCGCGAGCCGGATCGCGGTCATCGTCGCCTCGGTGCCGGTGGAGACGAGCCGCAGCCGCTCGACCGGGCCGACGCGCCGCTCCACCTCCTCGGCGAGCAGCGCCTCCGCGGGCGTCGACGCGCCGAACGACAGCCCGTGCGCGGCGGCGTCCTGCACCGCCTCGACGACCTCCGGATGCGCGTGGCCGAGGATCGCCGGGCCCCAGCTCGCGACCAGGTCGACGAGGTCGCGGCCCTCGGCGTCGGTCACGTGGGCGCCCTTGGCGCGCACGAGGAACGCGGGCGTGCCGCCGACCGAGCCGAAGGCGCGCACGGGGCTGTTGACGCCGCCCGGGATCGCGAGCTTCGCCCGCTCGAACAGCTCGGCGTTCGTGCTCATCGTCCCGCTCCCGTCGTCGGCGCGCCCAGCCCGTGGGTGCCCAGCAGCTGCGCGTGCTCGATCGCCCAGTACGTCAGCACGACGTCGGCGCCCGCGCGCACGATGCTCGTCAGGCTCTCGGCGATCATCCGGTCGCGGTCGATCCAGCCGTTCGCGGCTGCCGCCTCGACCATCGCGTACTCGCCGGAGACCTGGTAGGCCCACACCGGCACGTCCGAGGCGGCGGCGACGTCGGCGAGCACGTCGAGGTAGAGGCTCGCCGGCTTCACCATCACGATGTCGGCGCCCTCGGCGATGTCGAGCAGCGCCTCGCGCAGGCCCTCGCGTCGGTTCGCCGGGTCCTGCTGGTAGGTCTTGCGATCGCCGGTGAGGCTCGAGTCGACGGCCTCGCGGAAGGGGCCGTAGAGCGCGGTCGCGTACTTCGCCGAGTAGGCGAGGATCGCCGTGTCGAGGTGGCCGGCCGCGTCGAGCGCGGTGCGCACGTGCTCGACCTGGCCGTCCATCATGCCGCTGAGCCCCAGGATCCGGGATCCGGCCTCCGCCTGCGCGATCGCCATGTCCGCGTAGCGCTCGAGCGTCGCGTCGTTGTCGACCGCGCCGCGCTCGTCGAGCACGCCGCAGTGGCCGTGGTCGGTGAACTCGTCGAGGCACAGGTCGGTCTGCACGACCGTCGCGTCGCCGAAGCGCTCGGCGAGGAAGCGCGTCGCCACGTTGAGGATGCCGTCGGGGGCGCTCGCGCCGGAGCCCACCGCATCCTTCGCCGTCGGCACGCCGAAGAGCATGACGCCGCCGACGCCTGCGGCGATGGCGCGCTCGACCTCGCGCGCCGCCGAGTCGAGCGTGTGCTGCACCTGCCCGGGCATCGAGCGGATCGCGCGGGGCTCGTCGATCCCCTCGGCGACGAACATCGGGAGCACGAGCTGCGCCGGGTGGATGCGGGTCTCGGCCACGAGGCGGCGCATGGGAGCGCTCTGCCGCAGCCTGCGGGGGCGGAGGGTGGGAGGCATCCTCCCAAGGGTACTCCTGGGCGTCGCTGGCCGTCGTGGACCCGGATCCGGCTGATGGACCCCGATCTCGGGTCCAGCACCCGGAATGGGGTCCCGTGGGAGCGGCGTCGCGCTCAGGCGATCTCGACGACCTCCACCTCCGCGCCCCGGGAGGCATAGCGGAGCGGCATGCCGGGCCGGTCGACGGCGAACCAGAACGTGCTGGAGCCGTCGGCTCGCTGCACGTCGTACCGCAGGCAGTCGACCTCGCCGACGGCGAGCTGGATGCGCTCGGGCGTCACGGTCGTCGCCGCCTCGGGGAAGGCGGCGTGCGCCTGCAGCTCGCGCCAGGTGACGCGCGAGGTGCGCGGGTCGTCGACGGGCGTCCCCGACGCATCCGTCACGACCTGCGAGAGCGCGCAGCCGTCGGCATCGCCGTCCTGGAAGCTGTCGCAGTGGTAGGTCGTGCGCCCCTCGAGCCGGGTGCGCACGAGCAGGCGGCGGCCGTCGGGATTGCCGGCGCGGATCTCGTCGGCGGTGAACGGCGTCGGCGCCAGGTCGAGGCCCAGCACGTGCGGGTCGCTCACGCGCCGAGCTCCGCGTCGATGGCGTCGGCGAGCGCGAAGATGACGGGCCAGCCGCCCTCCGAGCTGTTGCCGAGCACGCTCACGGTCGTCCGGCTCGCGACGAGGTGCGTCGAGCGGAAGGAGGCGCCGGCGTCGTAGCCCTCGAGGATGAGCGCGTCGTGGGTCGGGTGCAGCCAGAAGCCCATCCCGTACCGCTTGCGCTCGTCGGGCACGTCGAAGCGGGGCCGGATCATCGCCTCGACGCTGCCCTGCGACACGATGCGGCCGTCGAGCAGCGCGAGCCAGAAGCGGTGCAGGTCGGCGGCGGTCGTGAACGCGCCGCCGTCGCCGTTGCCGAGCACGGGCAGGTGCAGCGTGTTCACGAGGTCGCCCGCGTCGGCCACGTAGCCGGGCGCCGCATCCGCCGGCAGGTCGTTGAGCGGCAGGAAGCCGGTGCGCTCCAGGCCCGCCGGCCCCAGCACGAGCCGGCGCACCACGTCGTGGTAGCCCTCGCCCGTCACGCGCTCGAGCAGCACGGCGAGCACCATGTAGCCGCCGTTGCAGTAGGAGAACCGCTCACCCGGCGGGCGCTTCTGGTCGTGGCCGTCGAGCATCGGCAGGAACGCCGCGGCGCTCGTGAGCTCGTGCGACGGCACCGTGAGCACGTAGTCCTCTGGCTCCCAGTCGGCCTCCTCGTCGAGGTAGTCGCCGATGCCGGACGTGTGGGTCAGCAGCTGCTCGATCGTGACGGCGTCGTCGATGCGCGGCAGGTCGTCGCCGAGCAGCTCGCGCACCCGCTGGTCGAGGCGCAGGCTGCCGTCCTCGACGAGGCACATGACGGCGAGCGCGGTGAACGCCTTGCTCCCGCTCGCGATCGCGATCTGCGCGTCCGCGATCATGGGCACCCGCAGCGCCCGGTGCAGGTGGCCCTCGCAGCGCTCGAGCGTGCGGCGGTCCCCCACATCGATCGCCGCGACGCCGGTGAACGCGTGCTTCGCGACGGCGGTGTCGAGCGCCTCAGGATCCACGTGCATGGCTGCCCCCTCGTGCTGGTCGGATCGTAGGCCGGTCAGGCCGGGCGGTCGATGAGCCGGCCGCCGTCGATGGCCCACCGGCGCGTGAGTCCCAGGCGCTCGAGGAACGCCGCGTCGTGGCTCACGACCACGACCGCGCCCTCGAAGGCCGTGAGCGCATCCACAGCCCGTCGATGCTGTCGAGGTCGAGCGAGTTCGTCGGCTCGTCGAGCAGCAGCAGCTGCGGCGGCGGGTCGGCGAGCAGCAGCCGCGCGAGCGCGAGCCGGAGCGTGGCCGAGCGCGCCGGAGACGCCGGGGCGCCGAGCACGCCGGTGCCGTCCGGCCAGTGGAAGGTGACGCGCGAGAGCGCGATGACGGGGTGTGCCAAGAGAGATCCTCCGAGAGCGGATGAGCGCTGACGGATGCGTGGTCGTCGGGTCAGCGCGCTGTCGCCGCTCCGCGGATCTCGGTCATCTCGGCTGCTTCCTGGCGTGCGGCGCCGGCGCTACCGTTGGCCCGTGGACGGCGAGCACCCGCAGGTCGACGGCAGTGACCTGGACGCGCTCGTCGCGCGCGTCCCGCTCGGCTGGAGCCGGCAGCGCATCGACGGGCGCACGTGGGGCATCACGCGGGTCGACCGCGCCGGCGGCCGCGCGAGCACGATCGACGGCGAGGAGCTCGGCGGTGCGCGGCGGATGAGCGCGAACGTCTGGCGCACCGGCGCCGGCACGCTGCTGCGGCCGTGCGAGATGCCCGCCGAGCAGGTGCTCGAGGTGCTGCGGGCGATCGACGAGCCGCCCGCCTGACGCGAAGCCTCGTCGGCGGCCACGGGCCTCGTCGCGACTCGACCCCTTCTCGCCCACTCGACCCGCTGCAACGGGTCCGGTCGGCGTGAAGGGGTCGAGTCGGCGCGAGATCGGGTCGAGTCGGCGGGCGCGGGTCGAGTGGGCGGACGCGGGTCGGGTCAGACCTCGTGCTCGGTGACGTCGGCGACCTGCGCGTGCAGGTGCGCGACGAGGGCGTCGCCGTCGACCGTGGCCGCGACGCCGTGCTCGCCGCCGCCGATCGACACCCGGTGGCCGAGCACGCGCTCGTCGGCGACGATCGGCAGCGGGGTCGTCGTACCGAAGGGCGTGATCGTGCCGCGGCGGAACCCTGTCACCGCGTACGCGGCATCGGCGTCGGGCATCGACAGGCGGCTGACTCCGAGGAGCTGCCGCAGCTTCGGCCAGGCGATCGTGCGGTCGCCCGGCACGAGCACGAGCAGGTGGTCGCCCTCCCCGCGGCGCACGACCATCGTCTTGATGACCTCGGCGGGGCTCACCCCGCGGGCGTCGGCGGCCTCCGCGAGCGACGAGACGCGACCGTGGCGGGTGATCTCGTGGTCGAGCCCGGATGCGGCGAGCGCCTCGAGGGCGCGGTTCGTGTCGGCCATGCCGCCAGGCTATGCCGGTTCTCAACGTCGCGGGTGGTGGTACGAGGCGATATCGCCGGTGCGGTACCACCCGCGACGTTGAGAATTCAGGGGGCGGTGGCGACGAGGGCGGCGACGAGCGCCTGCGCGTTCGGGCGCTGCGCGATGCCCGCGACCTGCAGGCCGTACTTGCGGCAGTCCTCCGCCGTCTGCTCGCCGATCGCGATGATGCGGGTCTCGGCCGCGAGGCCGAGCCGCGCGACCTGCTTCGCCACAGAGCCGGAGGTGACGAGCACCGCGTCGATGGGCGTCTCGGCGGGCTCGACGGCGGTGAGCACCGCGTCGTGAGCGCCCTGCTCCGTGACGTGGTCCCTGTCCTGCTGCTCGCGGGCCGCCCGCTCGCCGGCGGCGCGCTCGGCCGCCTCGGGGCCCTGCGCGGCCTGCTGCTCCTGCGCATCCACCCTCGCGGGGTGGGCCGGGGCGCCGACGATCGGGATCGTACCGGTCTGCGTCGTCACGGCCTCGACGAGCTGCTCGCCCGACTCGAACACCGGCACCGTGCGGTAGGCGACCACCTCGGTCACCTGCATGCCGTGCTGGCGGAGCCCGCTCGCGATCGTCGGCCGCGCGTCGAGCGCGTGCGGCCACAGCACGCGGCCCTCGCGGATCGGCCACTCGTCGACGAGCCCGGCCGCGGACTGCCGCGTGGGGATGAACGCGACCGGCACCCCGCGCTCGCGCAGCGATGCCGCCGTCACCGAGCCGACGGCCGCGACCTGCACGGAGGACGGCACGCGCGGCAGCACCCGCACGGTCGACTGGCTCGTGACGACCAGCCAGTCGAAGCGGCCCTCCGCCAGCTGCCCGAGGATCTGCTGCAGCCGCTGCTGGTCCTCGGCGGGCTCGATCTGCACGAGCGGCAGGATGAGCGGCTCGAGGCCGGCATCGGTGACGAGCCGGGCCACCTCGTCGCCCCAGGTGCCGCCGCGGGGGATCAGGACGCGCATGGGTTCCTCCGGGATCGGTGGTGGGTGCTCCGCATCCTCGCAGACCCAGCCGGGCTCGTGGTCACGGCCCGTCGTCACGGTGTGGTCGCGGCGGGCGGCCGCCCTCGGCCGGCGGCTACGCCCTGGCGGCCTGCACGAGGTCGGCCGCGCCGCCGTCCAGCAGCTCCGTGATCGCGCGGTCGGCCACGTCGCGCGCGGCCTCCTCGAGCTCGGACGCCCTGGTCGAGTCGAGCGTGTAGGCGTGGGATGCCGCCACCCGGCTCGAGCCGTCGGTCGCGTACGCGATCGCCGAGAGGAACAGCATCCCGTCGGCGACCTCCGCGTGCGCGGCGAGCGGCGCCGCGCAGCCCGCCTCGAGCCCCGCGAGCACGCGCCGCTCGGCGTCGACCGCCGCGCGCGTCGGCGCGTGGTCGGTCTTCGCGACCGCCGCGCGCGCCGCGCCGTCGCCCTCGCGGATCTCGACCGCGAGCGCGCCCTGCGCGGGCGCGGTCGGGAAGTCGATGAGGTCGAGCACCTCGGTCGCCCGGTCCTCGAGCCCGAGGCGCTTGAGCCCCGCGAGCGCGAGCACGACCGCGTCGAGGTCGCGCTCGCCGGTCTGCGGGTCGCCCTGCGCCCGGGCGAGCCGCGTCGGCACGTTGCCGCGGATGTCGACGACCTCGAGGTCGGGCCGCGCGACCCGCAGCTGCGCCATGCGGCGCGGCGAGCCCGTGCCCACCTTGGCGCCCTCCGGCAGCTCGGCGAGCGTGAGCCCGTCGCGCGCGCACAGCGCGTCGCGGGCGTCCTCGCGCTTCGTGACGGCCGCGAGCTCGATGCCGGCGGCGGGCGCGGTGGGGAGGTCCTTCATCGAGTGCACGGCGACGTCGACGCGGCCGTCGAGCAGCGCATCCCGCAGCGCCGAGACGAAGACGCCCGTGCCGCCGAGCTGCGACAGCGACGAGCGGTCGGTGTCGCCCTGCGTCGTGATCTCGACGATCTCGACCTCGCCCGCGAAGCGGGCCGCGAGCGCCCTGGTCTGCGCGAGCGCGAGCGCCGAGCCGCGCGTGCCCACCCGGATGGTCACGGCTGCAGTCCCGCGATCGCCGGCCGGAACCCGAGCCGCGGGTTCTCGCAGCACCCTGGGCGGCAGACGTCGTACCAGGTGTGGATCGAGGTGACCGACTTGCGCTCGGCCTCCGGCCGGCCCTCGAGGCGCTCCTGCACGAGGTCGACGAGCGCCCCCACGTACTGCGGATCGATGCCGGGGGTCGGCGCGCGGCGCGCCCACAGCCCCGCCTCGGTGGCCGTCTCGATGGCCTCCTCGTCGAGGTCCCACATGACCTCCATGTGGTCGCTCACGAAGCCGAGCGGCACGATCACGATGGCCTTGCGCGACTCGAGCGCCTCGATCGCGTCGTTGATGTCGGGCTCGAGCCACGGCTGCGACGCGGGGCCGGAGCGCGACTGGTAGACGAGCTGCCAGGCGATGCCGGGCGCCGCCTCCGCCATCACGTGCTCGGCGGCGGCGAGGTGCTGGCCCTCGTAGCCGCCGCCCGGCCCCCACTCGTGCAGGTCGGGGGCGCCGGAGCGCTCGGCGTCGGCGGTCGGGATCGAGTGGGTCGCGAAGAGCACCTCGATCTCGGCGTCGGCGAAGCCCGCCTCGCGCGCCTCGGCGACGGATGCGCGCACGCCGTCGACGAAGGTCGCCAGGAACCCCGGGTGGTTGAAGAACTGCCGCACCTTGTCGATCTGCATCGACGCCTGCAGGCCGGTCGCCTCGAGCGCATCCGCCCAGTCCTCGCGGTACTGGCGGCACGACGAGTAGGACGAGTAGGCCGAGGTGGGGATGGCGATCAGGCGCGTCGCGCCCGCATCGGCGGCCTGCTGCAGCGCCTCGTCGAGGTAGGGCGCCCAGTTGCGGTTGCCCCAGTAGACGGGCAGGTCGACGCCGGCGGCCGCGAGCGCGCCCTCGAGCGCCGCCTTGAGCTCGCGGTTCTGCTCGTTGATGGGGCTCACGCCGCCGAAGTGGCGGTAGTGGCCCGCGACCTCCTCGAGGCGCTCGTCCGGGATGCCGCGGCCGCGCGTGACGTTGCGGAGGAAGGGGATGACGTCGTCCTGCCCCTCCGGGCCGCCGAAGCCCGACAGCAGGATGCCGTCATAGGCGACCGGCTCCTCGACGTGCTCGGGGCCCGCCTGCGCGGCCGGGCTCGCGCTCGGCACGGCGGCACCCGGCTCGAGGTGCACGGAGGTCGCTGCCGGTGCCTTCGTCTCGCGCCGCTGCGGTGCCTGCTGCTCCGCCTGCTGCTGCTCGCCCTGCTGCTGCTCTGCCTGCTGCTGCGCGGCATTCGATGCGGACGTGCCGCAGCACCCACCGCCGCAGCAGCCGCCGGTCGTCGTCGTGTCGCTCATGCGAGCACCTCCTCGATCTCGTCGGCCGCGATCCGGCGGCCCGTGAAGAATGGGATCTCGTCGCGCACGTGCATGCGTGCCTCGACGGCCCGCAGCTCGCGCATCATGTCGACGAGCTCGGTCAGCTCGTCCGCCTCGAGCGGCAGGATCCACTCGTAGTCGCCGAGCGCGAACGCCGAGACGGTGTTCGCGACGACGCCGCGGTAGGCGGCGCCCGCGCGGCCGTGCTCGGCGAGCATGCGGCCGCGGTCCTCGGCCGGCAGCAGGTACCAGTCGTACGAGCGGTTGAACGGGTAGACCGTCACCCACTGCTTCGGCTCGATGCCGCGCATGTAGCCCGGCACGTGGCGCTTGTTGAACTCGGCGTCGCGGTGCACGCCCATCGCGCCCCACGTCTGCGTGGTGCCCGCGAGCTCGCGGGTGCGGCGCACGCGGCGCACGGCCGCCTGCAGCGCCTGCGGCTCGACGGCGGCGCCGGGCGCCCCGTGCATCCACACCATCACGTCGGCGTCGTGGCGCATGCCTGAGACGTCGTAGATGCCGCGGACGACGATGCCCTCGCGCTCGAGCGCGGCGATCTCGTCGGCCAGCGACGTGCCCGCGCCCGAGCCGCCGTCGGCGGTCGCGCCCCGGCGGTGGACGCTCCAGATCGTGTAGCCGTCGTCCTGCTGCTCGTCTGCCTGCTGCGGCTGACCGGCCTGCTGCGGCGTGCGCTCGCTCATGCGTCTCCTCGCTCGTCTGCGTCTCGTGCTGCGGTGGTGGATGCGGCTGGCGACGCCGCCGCGTCCGTCTCGTCGTGCGCGGCGGCCTCAGGGGCCACCTCGTCAGGGGCCACCTCGTCGGTCCACGGGGTGCCCGGCACCGCGAAGCGCTCGCGGCGGATGCCGAGCGCTGTCTGCCGCGCGTCCGGCACGACCTGCGCGAGGCCGGTGCCGGCGACCGCGGCGCCGACCAGGAACAGGTTGGCGTGCGCGTCGGCGGCGTCGCGCAGCGCCTGCTGGCGGCCGCGCGCGCCGACGACGGTCGTGGGCTGCCCCTGCTTCCACCGCACGCGCGCGCTCGCGACCGGCTCGGGGAGGTCGCGGCCGAGGATCGCGCGCGCGTCCTGCAGCGCGAGCGCCGCGGCCGCGTCGTCGTCGAGGCCCTCGGTCGCCGGGGCGGCGGCGCCGGAGCCGTACGACAGCCGCACGACCTCGCGGCCATCGGCGGCCTCGCGCAGCCACGGCCACTTCGCGCTCGCGTGCGTCATCGCCTTCGCCCGGATGCCGGGGGCGTCGGCCGCGACGAGCACGCCCGTGCCGCGCGGGTCGCCCGAGATCGCGCCGGGCGGGAGGACGAGCGTGACGAGCTCGACCGTGACGCCGGCCGCATCGGTCACGAGCGGCGCGAAGCCGTCGAGCCCGCCCAGCACGCGCAGCGCCTCCGGCTCCGGCAGCGCGACGACGAGCGACGACCCGGCGAAGGCACCCGCGTCCGTCTCGACGGCCCAGCCGGTCGGTGTCGGGGACGCCGCAGTCACGCGCACCCCGGTGCGCAGGTCGGCGTGGTGCGCGCGAGCGCGCTCCGCGAGCGCCGCCGTGACCCGGTGGACGCCGCCGCGGATGCCCTGCACGGCCGAGCCGGGCCGCTGCGCGTTGCTCGGCGCGGCGTCGCCGCGCGCCACGGCGGCGGCACGCTCCTCGAGCACGACGGCGACGGCGCCCGAGAGCGAGCCCGCCTGCGTGAGCGCGTTGTTGAGCCCCGGCGCGACCGTCGCGACGTCGAGCCGCTCGACGTCGGCGGAGTAGACGCCGCCCGCGAGCGGCGCCACGAGCCGGTCGAGCGCCTTGCGCCCCATGCGGCGCCGCACGAGCGGGCCGAGCGCGTCGTCCTTGCCGATGCGCAGCACCGGCATGAGCCGGTCCGCGTAGGCGCGGATGGCGCCGCCCCAGCCGAGCGCGTCGATGACGTCGCGCGCGAGCGGCGACGAGGGGATGCCGAGCAGGCTCGCCTTCGGCAGCGGCACCGCGCGGTCGCCCAGCTGCAGCCACGCGCCCGCCGGGTTCGGCGAGACGATGTCGTCGGCGAGGCCGAGCTCGGCGGCGAGCTCGGCGACCGCGCCGCCGCGGGTGGCGAACGACTCGGCGCCGGCGTCGAGCGCGAGCCCCGCGACCTCGATGCCGGTGGCCACGCCGCCCAGCCGATCGGAGGCCTCGAGCACGAGCACGCGGTAGCCCCGTCCGGCGAGGTCGTGCGCGACGGTCAGGCCGGCGGCGCCGGCGCCGACGACGATCGAGTCCCACCGCTGCGCCGCGGGCAGCGGGGTCCCCGGCAGCGAGCCCTCGGGCAGCGGGGTCGCGTCCGCCTGCCCAGCGTCAGCGGTCACCGCGCGTGCACCGCCTGCACGATGCGCGTCAGCACATCCGGGTCGGTCGACGGCGGCACGCCGTGGCCGAGGTTGAAGACGTGCGCACGGGCGACGGAGCCGGCCATCATCACGTGGTCGATCGCCGCCTCGACGATCTCCCACGGGGCGCCGAGCACGGCGGGGTCGAGGTTGCCCTGCACCGTCACGTCGGAGCCGATGCGCTCGAGCGCGACGTCGAGCGGCACGCGCCAGTCGACGCCGACGCAGTCGACGTCGAGGTCCATCGCGCCGTAGAGCTCGCCCGCGCCGACGCCGAAGTGCACGAGCGGCACCCGGCGGCCGGATGCGTCGACGAGGTCGCGCACGGCGTCGAGCGCGATGCGCGAGGCAGGCGCGACGTGCTCGCGGTACTGCTCGAGCGGCAGCGAGCCCGCCCACGAGTCGAAGAGCTGGGCCGCGGAGGCGCCCTCCTCGACCTGCGCGCGGAGGAAGCGGCCGGTGACGTCGGCGGTCCAGCGCGCGAGCCGGTCCCAGGCATCCGGGAACGCGCGCATGAGCGTGCGCGCCTCGAGGTGGTCCTTCGAGGGACGCCCCGCGACGAGGTAGGCGGCGAGCGTGAACGGGGCGCCCGCGAACCCGATGAGCGGGGTCGAGCCGTCGCCGATCGCCGCGAGGCCGGCGACCGTCTGCCGCACGCCCTCGCGCACCGGCTCGAGCGCGCTGTCGAGCGCTGCCGGGTCGAGCGAGACGAGCCGCTCGACGTCCTCCGGCGTGCGGATCGGCTGCGCCACCACCGGGCCGACACCCGGCTCGATCTTGACGTCGACGCCCGCGAGCCGCAGGGGCACCATGATGTCGCTGAAGAAGATGGCGGCGTCCACGCCGTGGCGGCGCACCGGCTGCAGCGTGATCTCGCTCGCGAGCGCGGGGTCGAGGCACGTGTCGAGCATGTCGCGCTCCGGGCCGTCGGTGCGGCGGCGCAGCTCGCGGTACTCGGGCAGCGATCGACCGGCCTGCCGCATGAACCAGACGGGGGTCACCGCGGGGCGGTCGCCGCGGTACGCCCGCACCAGCCCGGACGAGCCGGTGCGGGTGCTGAGCGGGTGGTCTTCGCGGAGAGCAGGCATCCCCTCCATCATCCCACCTCGTACGTGGGGCCGCGCCGTGCGCGCTCAGCCGTGCGCGTCGACCTCCGGCTGCTCGATGCGGCGCACCTGCACGCGCACCGCGGCGTCGCCCCAGTCCTCCGGCAGCGCGTCGCGCACCGCGCGGGCGACCTCGGAGGCCACGACGCGCGAGTCGTCGACCTCTGCCACGCCGACGCTCACGGCCACGCGTCGGGGCAGCAGCGTGACGTGCGCGAGCACGCTCGACGGCGCCGCCCGGCCGGCCACGGTCGGCACGGCGCGGTAGGCGCGCGCGACGCTCGGATGCGCGGCGACCGCCGCGTCGACGAGCTCGGCCACACGCTGCGGGCTCTCAGGCATCCAGCACCCCCGCGTCGAACACGTCGTCGATCACCACGTCGATCTCGCGCACCGGCGCCGGCGCGTGCGCCGCGAGGGCGGCGTCGATGGCGGCGCGCACGGCGTCGGCCCTGGCGCGCATGGGCGAGCCGAACCGCACCCCGATGGTGACGCGCACGTGCAGCGCCGGCGCATCGTCGATCCGCAGCTCGACGCTGCCGACGAGCACGTCGTCGACCTCGTCGCCCGCGCGGCGGACGAGCTCGCGCAGCGCCCCCTCGGTGACGGTCGTCTCGGTGCGGTCGTCGATGGCCTCGAGCGGCAGGTCGCGGCCGGCGCGCACCTCGTCCCGCACCACGGCCAGCACGCGGTCGACCCATCCGGCATCGACCGCGCCCGACTCCTCGACGACGAGCGCCCGCGTGAGGCGCGACAGGCGCTCCATCGACGCGAGCATGGCGCGGCACTCCGCGTCCTCCTCGATGGCGGCGACCCGCGGCGACCTGCCCGCGTCGAAGTAGGCGGACAGCTGCTCGAGCGTCCGGCCGGATCCTCCGATCGTGTCGTCCATGGTCACCTCCACTCTGCCATCGCCGCGAGGACCGCACCCCGGGCGCGTGCCAGGCGACCGCGCACGGTGGCGGGGCTGACCTCGAGCCGCGCCGCGATCTCGTCGTAGGAGAGCTCCGCCATCTCGCGCAGCAGCCACACCTCGCGCTGGTCCGCGGGGAGCGCCGCCAGCACGTCGCCGAGCGCTCGCGTCGCCGCCCTGCCCTCGGCGACGGCGTCCGGCTGCGGCGAGGTCGCCGGGCCCTCCTCGTCGGGCAGCGGCTGCACGTCGCGGCGCGCCCGCGTGCGCAGCACGTCGGTCGCGCGCCTCGCCACCGAGGTCGCGAGCCAGGAGCGGACGCGCGCGGGCTCGCGCAGCTCGTCGAGCTGCCGCCAGGCTGTGACGAGCGCCTCCTGCACGACGTCGTCGGCGTCGCTCGAGCCGCCGAGGTAGCGGGTGGCGAACGCGATGAGGAACGGCGAGTGCCGCCGCACGAGCACGGCGAACGCCCGCTCGTCGCCGTCCTTCGCGCGCTGCGCGAGGAGTGCGTCGGGTGCCGTCTCCAGCTGCACGCTCATCTGCTCGGAGCGTAGCCCGAGTCGCCGCGAGCGGCGTCCGCGACCCGATCCACGATCCGCGGAGGCGATCCGTGACGAACCCCTCGCTCGTGACGTCACAGTCACGGAGGGCGGATCCGCCCCCGGAATCGGAGGACACCATGAGCAGCACCACACCGACCGACGGGCTGAAGGCCGACGGGCTGAAGGCCGACGGCCTCCAGGGCGACGGCGTCCAGGGCACGACGACCGTGGTCGACCCCGTCGTCGCCAAGATCGCCGGCATCGCCGCGCGCGAGGTGCCGGGCGTGCACGCGCTCGGCGGCGGCGCGGCGCGGGTGGTCGGCGCCGTCCGCGACGCGCTCGGGCAGAGCGACCTCGGCCAGGGCGTGCGCGTCGAGGTCGGCGAGCACCAGGTGGCCGCCGACGTCACGATCGTCGTCGCCTACCCCGAGCAGCTGCACATCGTCGCCGAGAACGTGCGCCGCGCGGTCAGCACCGCGATCGTCGAGCTCATCGGCATGGAGGTCGCCGAGGTCAACGTGACCGTCTCCGACGTGCACGTCCCGGGCGAGGACGACGAGCCCGACGAGCCGCGCGCCGCATGAACGCCATCACGATCGGCGCCCTGACCGGGCTCGCCCTCGCGGCGCTCGCGCTCGCGTTCGGCTTCGGGGGCTTCCTCCTCGGCCTCGCGCTCGCGGCCCTCGGCGCCCTCGTCGGCGCGGTCGCGACCAGGAGGCTCGACCTGCGGGCGGCTGTCGACGCGGCCCGCGGCAGGAGCGTCGGGTGACCGACGTGCCCGGCGCGATCACCATCGCCCCCCGCGCGCTGCGCGCCACCGTGCGCGCAGCCGCGGCGGAGGCGTTCGGCGCCTCGCGCGCGGACGTGCGCGCCGACGTGGTCGAGCGCGGCCCGGCCCTCGACCTCCGCATCACGACCCCCATCGGCCTCGGCGACGAGACCGTGCTGGCCGCCGCCGAGCGCGCCAGGCGGCTCCTGCTCGACCGGGCCGGCGCCCTCACCGGCGCGAGCCTCGGCACGTGCGAGGTCCGCATCACCGGTTGCTCGGTGCCCGAGCGCTCGCGCGTCCGCTGAGCGCTCCACCCCCAGGAAGGACACCCCATGACCCCGCAGCCGAGTCCCCAGGCCGGCGCTCCGGCCCCGGATGCGCGCGAGCTCCGGCGCCTCGAGCGTCGCGAGCTCCACCGCTCGCGCTCGCTCTCCGCGAGCATCGCGCTGTGGCTCACCGCCCTCGCCGTCGCGGCCGTGGCGGCGCTGCTGCTGCTCGATCGCACCGGCACGACCGTGCCCGGTGCGACGCTGCCGGGGAGCGCGGAGATCGCCTCGCTCGCGGGCGGAGCCGGTGCCGTCGGCATCGCGATCGGCGCTGCCGCCGGGCTCGTCGGGCTCGCGATGCTGATCCTCGCGCTCGCCCCCGGGCGACGCTCCCGGCGAGCGCTGCAGCGCGAGGGCGTGGCGATCGTCGCCGATGACGCCGTGCTCGCGAGCGCCATCTCGCGAGCCGCGGCGCTCGCATCACGGGCACCGGTCGACCGCACCCGCACGACGCTCGGCAGGACCTCGGCGGAGGTCGCGCTGCGGCCGCCGAGCGGCTTCGCCACCGACACCGCCGCCGCGGACGAGGCAGCGCGCGCGCTCATCGAGGCGCTGCGCCCACGACCGACGGTGCGCGTCGTCGTCCGAGAGGAGCGCGACGCGTGAGCCGCTCGTCGAGGACCCTGAACCGGATGCTGCTCGCCCTCCTGGGCACCGCATGGCTCGCGCTCGGCGCGGTCGTGGTGCTCTGGCACGTGCGACCCGACCTCGTGCACGCCGCCCTCTCGCCCGTCGCGGCGACCGCGGCGTCGGTCGACTGGACGATCGTCGCGACCGCGGCGGGCGCAGCCCTCGTGCTGCTCGCGGCGGTGCACGGCGCGACCCGCGGCCGCGGGCGCAGCGGCGACGCGGTGGCCGACCACGGCATCGCCGTCGACAAGCACGCCGTCCGCGACCTGTACCGGCTCGAGCTCGGCTCGATGCCCGACGTCCTCGACGTCGACGTGCAGCCCTGGTGGGCCCGGCGCGGCCGACCCGCGTGGCGCATCGCGCTCCACGTGCGGCACGGCGCACGCCTCGACGAGGTCGTGGAGCGCGCCGCGACCGCCGCCGAGCGCACGCAGCAGCGGCTCGGCGCCCAGGTGCCGATCCTCATCCACGTCAGCGGCGGGCTGCGCGCCGCCGTCGCGACCACCCGTCGCGCCGACTGACCGATCCTGCGGCGCGTCCGCGCCGCAGCCATCGCGCGATCTCGCGCACCCGATGAAGGAGGCCCGACATGGGCACGGACGACAAGATCAGCAACAAGGCCCAGGAGCTCGGCGGCAAGGCCAAGGAGGTCTTCGGCGCCGCGACCGGCGACGAGCGCCTCGAGGCCGAGGGCAAGGCCCAGCAGGCGAGCGCGAACGCCAAGCAGGCGGGCGAGCACGTGAAGGACGCCGCGAAGGACGCGTTCGGCAAGTGAGGCCGGCGGAGCGGTCCGGGCGAGCGCCCGGGCCGCTCCCGTTCGCGGTGGGCGCAGGCGCGCGTGCTCCGCGGGCACCCCTGGGGGACAGTAGGATGGTCTGGTGCTCATCTGCCTGACGGCGAGTCACAAGAACGCCGACTTCACTGCCCTCGAGGCACTGTCGACGGCTGACGCCTCACAGCTGCCCAGCTCCTTCGCCTCGCACCCCTCCGTCGACGGGGCGGTCGTCGTCTCGACCTGCAACCGCTTCGAGGTGTACCTCGACATCGACGCCGAGGCGGACGACGCCGCCGGCATCGCGCAGACCGTCGCGGCCGACGCGCTCGGCTTCCACCAGCCGGAGACGCTCGAGCCGCTCGCCGACGTCGAGGCCGCGGAGCATCTGTTCGCCGTCGCCGCCGGCCTCGAGTCGGTCGTCGTCGGCGAGGGCGAGATCGCCGGCCAGGTGCGCCGCGCGCTGCAGTCGGCGCAGGTCGCCGGCACCACGTCGCCGCACCTCGAGCGCCTCTTCCAGCGCGCCTCCGAGACGCAGCGCGGCATCAAGAACCGAACGGGCATCGGCGAGGCCGGCCGCTCGATCGTGCGCCTCGCGCTCGACCTCGCGAGCGCGCGGGTCGACTTCGTGGACGCCCGGGTGCTGCTCGTCGGCACGGGCCGCTTCGCGGGCGTCTCGCTCGCCGAGCTGCGTCGCCGCGGCGCGAAGCACATCGAGGTCTGGAGCCCGTCCGACCGCGGCGAGGGCTTCGCCCGCAGCCACGCGATCGGCCACGTCGACGCGCGCGACGCCGCGCTCGCCGCAGCGTCCGCCGACGTCATCATCACCTGCACGAGCGCCGACCGGTTCGTCGTCGACGCCGCCCTGCTGCACGCCGGCCGCGCGCGGCTCGCGACGCACGACTTCCCCGGTCAGGCGCACGACGCCGCGACCTGCCCGGTCGCCCTCGGCGGCACGAGCTCGGGATGCCCGATGCACGCCGCCGGCGCGACGGTCGCGGGCTGCCCCGTCGAGCACGGTCGCGGCGCGCAGCTCGTCGTCGACATGGGCATGCCCCGCAACGTCGACCCCGATGTCGCGACGGTCGCGGGCGTCGAGGTGCTCGACCTCGAGACGATCCGCCTGCACGCCCCGCTCGAGCACCTGACCGCCGCCGCCGATGCCCGCGACCTCGTGCGCAAGGCCGCGCGCCGGTTCGAGCGCGGCACGGAGGAGCGCCGCCTCGGACCCGCGATCGCCGCGCTGCGCCAGCACGTCGAGGAGGCCATGGAGGCCGAGCTCGCCCGCGTCGCGAAGCGCGGCAGCGAGGAGGAGCGGCGCGCCGCCGAGCAGGCGCTGCGCCACTTCGCCGGCGTGCTGCTGCACAAGCCGACCGTGCGCGCGCGGGAGCTCGCCGCCGAGGGCCGTCACGACGACTTCCTGTCGGCGATCGACGCGCTCTACGGCATCGACGACGTGGCGTGACCGGCCAGGACGAGAGCACGGCGACCGGCGATCACGCGATCCTGCCGCCCGCCGGCGTCGAGACCGATCCGCGCGAGACGGCCGGCGCATCCGCGCCCGCGAAGCGCCGGCGGCTCGTCGACCTCGCGCCGCTGACGGCCTCCCCCGTCTTCGCCCGGTTGTGGATCGGCAACGCCATCAGCGGCATCGGCGCGCAGATGACCGTCGTCGCCGTCGGCCTGCAGATCTTCGACATGACCGGCAGCACCATGGCCGTCGCCCTCGTCGGCGGCATCGCCCTGCTGCCCATGGTGGTCGCCGGCCTCTGGGGCGGCATGATCGCCGACGCCTTCGACCGCCGTGCCGTGCTCATCGTCTCGAGCCTCGTCGGCTGGGCCGCGGTGCTGGGCCTCGTGGCGCTCTCGACCTGGGACGCGGCGCTCGTCGCCGACGGCGAGCGCGCGCTCGTGTGGCCGTTCTACGTGCTCACGACGCTCAACACCGTCGCCGCGACCGTCTCGGGCGCGACGCGCTCCGCGGTCACGCCGCGCATCCTGCCCGCGCACCTGATCTCGCGCGCGACCGCCCTCAACGGCATCGCGATCGGCATCATGCTGACCGTCGGTCCCGCGCTCGCGGGCGTGCTCGTGGCGGGCGTCGGCCTGCCGATCACGTTCGCGATCGACGCGGTGCTCTTCACCGCCGGGTTCGTCGGCATCCTCGGGCTGCCGCGGCTGCCGCCGCTCGGCGCGGTCGCGAAGCCGGGCCTCGCATCGCTGCTCGACGGCTGGCGGTTCCTGCGCCAGGCGCCGAACATCCGCATGTCGTTCCTCGTCGACATCATCGCGATGTCGTTCGGGCGCCCCTTCGCGCTGCTGCCGGCGGTGGGCGCGATCGCGATCGGCGGTGGCCCGATCACCGTCGGCGTGCTCACCGCCGCCGCCGCGGTCGGCACGCTGCTCGCGAGCCTCTTCTCCGGCCCCGTCGCCCACGTGCACCGGCACGGCGTCGCCGTCGCCCGGGCGATCACCGTCTACGGCGCGTTCGTCGCCCTCTTCGGCGCCGTGCTGCTCGCGATGTCGCTCGGATGGGGCGGCCCGGTCGGCGCGGACTGGTCGCAGGTCGCGTGGCCGGCGCTCGCCGTCGCGGCGCTCGCCCTCGCCGGCATGGGCGCGAGCGACGAGATCAGCGCCATCTTCCGCTCGACCATGATGCTGACCGCCGCCCCCGACGAGATGCGCGGGCGCACGCAGGGCCTCTTCACCGTGGTCGTCGCGGGCGGACCCCGCATCGGCGACCTCTACGCCGGCGCCGCCGCGAGCCTCGTCGCGCTGTGGTGCCCGCCGCTCATCGGAGGGCTCCTCATCGTCGCGCTCATCGCGATCGTCACGCGCACGCAGCGCTCCTTCCTCGCCTACGACGCCCGCACGCCGACGCCATAGCGGTCCGCGCACCGCCCGAAGGCCCCGTGGATCGGCCGCGCGGGCGGTTGAGCCTCCCGTGCGCCAAGGCTGAGGGCGCCTTGGGCGCTGCCCTCCGACGCCGCGGCTAGCGTGACGAGTGCCGCAGCACGGCGACGATAGGACATCCGATGCATCCCGAGCTCGATGCGAAGACCGGCAGACCGCCGCTCCTCCACGACGAGCTCGTCGCGCTCTCGGCGCCGACGCAGGTGTGGTCGCGTCGGGACGGCACGATGGGCGGCGCCGCGGACGGCATCTTCCACGGCGACTGGCGCTGGGTGCGCAGCCTCGAGCTGCTCGTCGACGGCCGGCCGATCGAGCACCTCACGACCGCGGACGACCGCGACAGCACCGTCTTCCGCGCCGTCGCTCGCCAGCTCGACGGCGACTCGTCGACCCCGCGCGTGCTCGTCGAGCGGATGCGCGCCGTCGAGCCGGGCGGCTTCGTCGAGCGCGTGACGATCGTCAACGGCCGCGACGTCGAGGTCACCGCGCTCCTCGAGCTGCGCCTCGACCTCGAGCTCGCGCCGCTCGCCTCCGTGCACGCCGGCAGGCCGGAGGCCGTGCCGATCGACCTCCGCCTCGACGAGGGCGCTGCGGTGGCGACGGACGGCACCCGCACGCTGCGCTGCGCGAGCACCAAGGGCGCGATCGAGATCGACGGCCACCGCGTCACGGCGTCGCGCAGCGTCGTCGTGCGACCGGGCGACTGGGCGACCCTCTCGATCGAGCTCGCGGTCGACGACGCGCAGCTCGCCGAGCCTGGGCCGCCGGCCGCGTCCCTCCCGCCGCTCCGCGCGACCGGCGTGGCAGCCCTCGATCGCTGGGCCGGGCGCGCCGTGGCCGATCTCGACGACCTCTCCCTCGACGTCGGCCACGGCCCGTTCCTCGCCGCCGCGGCGCCCTGGCAGCTGACGCTGCTGTCGCGCGAGGCGCTCGTCGCCGCGCGCCTCGCGCTGCCGCAGACCGCCGCGATCGCCGAGGGCACGCTGCGCACGCTCGCGACCCGGCAGGGCGTGCTCCACGACGCCGAGACGGGCGAGGAGCCCGGTCGCATCCCGCACGAGGTGCGGCAGGACGGCAGCGCGCCGGTCTTCGGCGCGTCGGTGGACGCGACGCCGCTGTGGATCGTGCTCCTGCACGAGACGTGGCTCGCCGGCATGCCCACGGAGACCGCCCGCGAGCTGCGCACCGCGCTGCACGCCGCGCTCGGCTGGCTCGCCGCGCGCACCGGCGACGGCTTCCTCGCCGATCCCGACGACGAGGAGGTGAGCGCGGCCGTGCAGGCCGTCGCCTGCCGAGCCGCCGTCGGCGCGGCAGACCTGCTCGACGCCCTCGGCGACGACGGCGACGAGTGGCGGGCGTGGGCGGCTCGGCTGCGCTCGCGCTTCCGCGACGCGTTCTGGAGCGGCGACGGCTCCGCGCGCACCCCCTCGCTCGCCATCGACCACGACGGCGCGCAGCACGACCGCCTCGGTGCGGAGCTCGGCCAGCTGCTCGGCACCCGGATCCTCGACGAGCACGAGGAGTCGATCGTCGCGCGGATGCTGCTCGACGACGCGATCGCCTCCGGCTTCGGGCTGCGCTCGCTCGCCGCGGACGACCGGGACTACTGGCCGCTGCTCGAGCGCGGCGGCGCGATCCATCCGCACGAGACGGGCCTCGCGATCGAGGGGCTGCTGCGCGCGGGCTTCCGCGACGAGGCACGCGCGCTCGCCGAGCACCTCCTCGCCGCAGCCGACGCGTTCCACGGACGGCTGCCGGCGGCCTTCGCGGGGTTCGGCCTCGAGGACGTCGGGATGCCGGTGCCGCTGCCGGGAGCGGGGAGCCCGCACGCCGCGAGCGCCGCTGCCGTCGTCGTCGTCCACCGCGCGCTCGAGGCGCGCGCCGGCCGGCCGAAGCAACGCATCGACACCGGCGAGCGGCACCTCGCGGCGGTCGAGCGCGTGCAGCGGCACGACACCGGTCCGGTGCAGCTGCCGCTCCTGCGGGGCACGGGCAGCGGCGATCGACCGACCCAGCGGCCGCGCCTGCGGCTGGTGGACCCGGAGGGGTGAGGCGCGCCATCGCCTCGACCCGCTGACGCCGGAGGGCGCGGTGCGGCGCTGCCGCCCCGCGCCCTTCGGCGTCCGGCATCACCCCTTCTCGGCGCCCTCCGTCGTCGACATGATGCGCTTCTGGAAGATGAAGAACACGATCGCCACCGGGATCGTCATCAGCACCGCCGCCGCGAGCTTGAGCGGGAACTGCGTGCCGGAGCCCAGCGCCCCCGACACGAGCGAGCCGACACCGGTCGTGAGGGTGTGCAGCTCGGGGCTCTGCCGCGAGATGACGAAGTGCCCGAACTCGTTCCAGGAGCCCTGGAACGACAGGATCGTCAGCGTGATGAGCGCCGGCGAGGCCATCGGGAGCGTCACCGACCAGAAGGTGCGGAACACGCCCGCGCCGTCGATCCTGGCGGCCTCCTCGATCGAGACCGGGATCGAGTCGAAGAATTGCTTCATGATGAAGACCCCTGCAGCGGTCGCCAGCAGCGGGATGATCATGCCGCCGTAGGTGTCGTAGAGCCCGAGCTCCTTGATCACCAGGAAGCGCGGGATCATCAGCACCACCGACGGCACGGCGAGCACCGCGATGAAGACCGCGAACACGAAGCCGCGGCCGCGGAACTTCAGCCGCGACAGCGCGTAGCCCGCCAGCGAGTCGAAGAACACCCGGAAGACGGTCACCACGATCGTGATGAACGCCGAGTTCGCCGCCCACAGGGGCAGGTCGCCGGTGAACAGCCGCTCGTAGGCGGCGTACGTGAACGTCTGCGGGATGAGCGACATCGGATCCCCGTTGGCCTCCGCATCCGTCTTGAACGACCCGCTCACGGCGATCACGAACGGGTAGATGTACACCAGCGCCAAGATGACGAGGATGACGTAGCCGACGATCAGGCCGCCGCTGACGCGCTCCTTCATGTGAGTCCACCTCCCGTGGTGCTCTGCGGACCGGCTTCGAGCCGCACCGCGCCCTCTGCGAGGAGCGGCGCCTTGCGGTCGCGCCCCTTGCGCCGCTTGCCCATGCCGCTCTCGTCCCGCTCCCCCAGCACCAGCCGCTGGATGAGCGTCATGGCGATGATGATGAGGAACAGCACGAACGCGATGGCTGCGGCGATGCCGGGCTCGTTGTTCTCGAACGCCTGGTTGAAGGCGAGGTACGCCGGGCTGGACAGCGTCGGTGCCGCGGGGGTGCCGCGCGTCAGGTAGATCTGGTCGAACACCTGCCACGTGCCGATGAGCCCGAGCGTCAGCACCGTGAAGAGCGTCGGGCGGAGCATGGGCAGCGTCACGGAGAAGAAGGTGCGGATGGGGCCCGCGCCGTCCATGACCGCCGCCTCGCCCACCTCGGCGCCGATGTTCTGCAGCCCCGCGAGGAACAGCAGCATGAAGGTGCCGGAGGTCGTGAAGATCACCATGGTGATGATCACGACCATGGCGACCGACGGCCCCGCCATCCACTCCCACGGCGTGACGCCCAGGAAGCCGGGCGAGTCGAGCCCGGGTGGCGCTGCGGTGCTGCGGAAGAGGATGTGGAAGATCCCGCGCGGATCCGCGAACCAGTTCGGGCCGTCGACGCTGAGCGCGCCGAGCACGCGGTTGACGACGCCCGTGGCCGCGAAGAGGAAGAGGAAGACGCCCGTGATCGCGATCGACGAGGTCACCGACGGGAAGTAGAACGCGGTGCGGAAGAAGCCCTTGCCCTTCAGCAGCCGCCGGTTCACCTGCACCGCGAGGAAGAGCGCGAGCGCCGTCTGCAGCGGCACGACGAAGAGCACGAAGTAGACGGTGTTGCGGATCGAGCGGCCGAACAGCTCGCGCGTGAGCGAGTCGTCGGTCGTGATCGCGGCGTAGTTCTCGAGGCCGACGACGTCGACGCTGTCGTTGAACAGCGGCGAGTTGCGGCCGTTCCAGTCGGTGAACGAGACCCACAGCGCGAGGGCGATCGGCGCGATCAGGAAGACGCCGATGATGAGGATCGCCGGCAGCGTGAAGAGCCAGCCGGCGACCGCCTCACCGCCCCGCGCGCCCCCGCGCCGCTTGCGCGGCGCGGGGGCGGTCGAGACGGAGCTCATCAGCCCTGCGACGACTCGTAGGCGGCCTCGAGCTGCGTCTGCAGCTCGTCGAGCGCGGCCTGCGGGTCAGCGCCCTGCAGCGTCGTGATCGTGTTGTTGAACTCGGTCACGACGTCGGCGGCGCCCGAGAAGCTCACGGGGCCGACCGCGTACTCGGCGCCCGCCACGAACGCGGCGTTCTCCGGGTAGGTCTCGGCGTAGGTGGCAGCTGCCGCCTGCGTCGAGGGGATGACGCCGAAGGCGTCGGCGAACTCGAGCTGCTGCTCGTCGCTCGTCAGGAAGGCGACGAGCTCCTGCGCGGTGGCCGCGGTCTCCTGGCCCTGCGGGATGCCCCAGCAGTTCGAGAACGAGAAGGTGCCGGGACCGGCCGGTCCCTCCGGCAGCTCCGCCACCAGGAACTCCACGTCCGGGAAGTCGGCCTCGAGCGCACCGCGGATCCACGGCCCCTCGATCACCATCGCCGCTGCGCCGTTGCCGAACGCCTCGCCGCCCCAGCCTGCGCCGAGGTCGGCCGGCCACTTGAGCGAGCCCGCCTCGAGCAGGCCCTGCACGTACTCGAGCGCCTCGACGTTCTCGGGCGAGCTCGCGGTCACGGTATCGCCGTCCATGAGCCCGCCGCCCGCCTGCTCCATGAAGACGCCGACGCGCGCGTACTCCGCGCCCATCGAGAGCCCGACGGTGTCGCCGGTCGTCAGCGTCTGGGCGACGGTCTGCAGCTCCTCCCACGTCGTCGGCACGTCGGCGTCGGTGAGGCCCGCGGCCTCCCACAGCTGCGTGTTGATGACGAGGCCGAGCGTCGAGAAGTCCTTCGGGGCGCACACGAACTCGCCGTCGAAGGTGAAGGTGTCGACGAGCGCCGGGTAGAAGTCGCCCGCGTTCGCGAGGTCGCCCGCGTAGGGCTCGAGGTAGTCGTCGCCCGCGTAGGTCTGGAACTGGTCCCAGCCCATGTAGAAGACGTCGGGTGCCGAGTCGCCCGCGAAGCCCTGCGCGAGCTCCTGGTTGAGGTCGGACGCGGCGATGACCTCGACGGTCGTGCCCGAGTCGGCGCTCCAGGCGTCGGCCGCGGCCTGCACGGCCGCCGTCTCCGCCTCGCCGGACGAGCCGATGAGCATCGTCAGCGCCTCGGCGGGCGCTTCGGGCTCTCCACTGGAGCCGGTGCTGCCACCCCCGGAGCAGGAGGCCAGGGCGAGGGCGAGCGTGCCGGCGAGGGCGACGCTGCCCAGCGTGCTGTGTCGCATGGTTGTTCCTTTCAGGATGGGGAGGGTCCCCGGTCGGCGGCGGGGGCGATCCCCCACCGTGCGTCGTCCCGCCGCACGAGGTGCGGCCGGACGATGGTCGTGACGGCGCCCGGCAGGGCGTCGATCGCGGCGAGCGCCGCGGTGGCGACCTCGCCGAGGCTCTGGTCGACGCTCGGGAAGCCGAGCCCCGCGGCGAGCGAGGTGTTGTCGAAGCCGATGACCGGCAGGCGGATCCCCAGCTGCGACGCCGCGCCGATGCCGCCGGTCGCGAGCGAGTCGGAGGCGCAGACGAGCGCGGTGACGCCACGCTCGAGCAGCGGGCCTGCGGCGACGAGCGCGTCCGCGACGCGGTCCTGGCAGCGCGCGGTCAGGGCGTCGAGGGCGTCGCCGCCGACGCCGAGCCGCTCGGCCATCGCCTCGGCCCAGCCGCGGCGCCGGTCGTCGCCGGACCCGCTGCCCGCGGGCCAGCCCAGGAAGCCGATGCGCCGGTGGCCGGCGTCGAGCAGCGCTTCCGTCGCCGCGCGCGTGCCCGCGGCGCCGTCGACGTCGACCCAGTTGTGCGCGCGCGCCGATCCCCAGGGACGGCCGAACGCGGCGAAGGCGAGGCCCTCGTCGAGCAGGGAGGTGACGCGGGCATCGCCGAGGTGGGTCGACGTGAGCAGGAAGCGGTCGGCGACCCGCTGGCCGGCGAGCTCGCGGATCTTGCGCACCTCCTCCTCGTCGTCGACGGCGGTGAAGAGCAGCACGTGCATGCCCTGCGCGTCGGCGCGGGCGGTGAGCTCGTGCAGGAACCGGTCGAGCAGCGACGCGGCGACGTTCTCGGTGAGCGGGTCGATCCGCAGCCCGATCGTCGCGACGGTCTGCTGCCGCAGGCGCCTCGCCTGCAGGTTCGGCGAGTAGTCGAGGTCGTCGACCGCGGCGAGGACGCGGTCGAGCGTGGAGCGCTTCAGCAGGGCGGGGTTGTTGAGCGCGTTGGAGACGGTCTGCACCGAGACGCCGGCGTGCGCCGCGACGTCGGCGAGCGTCGTCCCCATCAGCTGCTCCTCGGTCTCACACCCTCGTGATGCCTTCGACCCCGGCAGAGAAACCCCGCTTGGATCGTTCCAATCCTGACGGTAGCGTATCGATCGTCCGAAGTGAACCCCGGTCGGGAGGCCCAGGATGAGCAGTGCAGCTCCAGCGTCGGATCGCGGTCGACAGCCGCTGCTGAACGACGCCCTCGTGGTGCTCGAGGCGCCGACGCAGTCGTGGTCGGATCCGTCCGGCGAGATGGGCGGCGCGGCGATCCACGGGGTGTTCCACGGCGACTGGCGCTACGTGCGCGGCCTGTCGCTGCGCGTCGGCGGCGAACCGGTCGAGGCGACCGGCACCGCCCGGTCCGCCGGTCGCGTCGTGTTCCACGGGGTCGCCCGCGCGATCGACGACGAGACCCCTGACCCGCGGGTGCTCGTCGAGCGCGAGCGCAGCGTCGCGGCCGGCGCGCTCGAGGAGCGCGTGCGCATCCGCAACGGCCTCGACGCAGCCGTGACCGCCGATGTCGAGCTCGCGGTCGACGTCTCGATCGCCGAGCTCTCGACCGTGAAGGCGGGGCTGCCGGCGCCGATGCCACCCTCGTGGCGCGAGCAGGGGCCGGGCGCCCTCGAGGCCGGCGACGGCCCGCGCACGCTGGCGCTCGCGGCGCCCGGTGCCGAGGTCTCGCGCGACGGCGACCGCGTCGTCCTGCGCTGGCGCCTGCAGGTGGCGCCCGGCTCGGTGGCGGATGCGGGCCTCACGATCGGGCTCCACGACCCGACCGCCGTCGTCGGGCCGGCCGCCGACCGCCCGCTGGCCGCGCTCGAGCCGAGCGGCGACGCCGCGCTCGACCGCTGGGCCGCCCGCGCGGCGGACGACCTGCGGGCGCTGCTGCTCGACGCCGGCCAGGGCCCGTTCGCGGCGGCCGGAGCGCCGTGGTTCATGACGCTCTTCGGGCGGGACTCGCTCATCACGGCGCGCCTGCTGCTGCCGCTCTCGCTCGAGCTCGCCGAGGGCACGCTCCGCACGCTCGCCGCACGTCAGGGGGTCGTCGTCGACCCCGCGACCGCGGAGCAGCCGGGCAAGATCCTGCACGAGCTGCGGCAGTCGACCTTCACGATGCCCGGCGAGGGCATCGTGCTGCCGCCCGTGTACTTCGGCACGATCGACGCGACGCCGCTCTGGGTGGTGCTGCTGCACGAGGCATGGCGCGCCGGCCTGCCGATCGCGACGGTGCGCGAGCTGCGCCCGGCGCTCGAGGGCGCGCTCGGCTGGCTGCGCGACCACGGCAGCCCGGACGGCTCCGGCTTCCTGAAGTACATCGACGAGACCGGCACCGGGCTCGCGAACCAGGGCTGGAAGGACTCGGGCGACTCCGTGCGCTTCCGCGACGGCCGCATCGCGGAGGGGCCGATCGCGCTCTGCGAGGTGCAGGCGCAGGCGTGCCAGGCGGCGGAGGGCGGCGCTGCGCTGCTCGAGGCGCTCGGCGACACGGAGGGCGCCGACGAGTGGCGCGCGTGGGCCGAGGGGATGCGCAAGCGCTTCCGCGCCGCGTTCTGGGTCGAGCGCGACGGCGAGCGCTACCCGGCGATCGCGCTCGACGGCGCGGGCGCGCCGGTCGACGCGAAGACCTCGAACATGGGCCAGCTGCTCGGCACGACGCTGCTCACCGCCGAGGAGGAGGCGCAGGTCGCGCGGATCCTCGTCGACGAGCGCTTCGCCTCCGGCTGGGGGCTGCGGACGATGTCGAGCGACCAGGGCGGCTACTGGCCGCTCTCGTACCACTGCGGGTCGGTGTGGCCGCACGACACCGGCGTGGTGATCGAGGGGATGCTGCGGGCGGGCCTCGGCGACGCGGCCCGCGTGCTCGCCGCGCAGCTCGTGCTCGCGGCCGACGCGTTCGACGGCCGGCTGCCGGAGCTCTTCGCAGGCTTCAGCCGCGACGACGCCTCCTCCCCCGTCGCCTACCCGGCGTCGTGCCGCCCGCAGGCGTGGAGCGCCGCGGCCGTCGTGCCGGTGCACCGGGCGCTCGCCGGCGGCTGAGAGCGGAGGCCCTGGGGGTCTCGATGCGCGAGCGGGAGGGGCTGCCGCCCCTCCCGCTCGCTACTCGACCTTGAGCCCTGCGGCAGCAACGCGGCTCCGCCGCATTGCGGCCTGCGGGCTCAGCCCTTCGCGGAGCCTGCCAGCAGGCCTCGCACGAAGTAGCGCTGGAGGCCGAAGAACACCGCGAGCGGCACGAGCAGCGAGACGAACGCACCCGCCGTCAGTCGCTCCCAGTTCTCGCCGCGCGAACCCGCGAGCTCTGCCAGCCGCTGCATGAGCGGCGCGGTATCCGGTGTGCCGGAGGAGAACACGAGGGCGACGAGCAGGTCGTTCCAGACCCACAGGAACTGGAAGATCGCGAACGACGCGATCGCCGGCGTCGCGAGCGGCAGGATGATGCGGAAGAAGATCTGCCCGTGCCCCGCGCCGTCGACGCGCGCCGCCTCGATGACCTCGCCCGGGATCTCCGAGATGAAGTTGTGGAGCAGGAACGTGGCGAGCGGGAGCGCGAAGATGGTGTGCGCGATCCACACCGGCAGGAACTGCCGCTCGCTGATGAACGGCAGCGTCTCGTGCAGCGCGTCCTGGAACGGCTGCATGAACGTCACGAACAGCTGCAGCAGCGGGATGAGCGCCATCTGCAGCGGCACGATCTGCAGGGCGAAGACGATCACGAAGAGCGTCGACGAGCCGCGGAACTTGATCCAGGCGAAGGCGTACGCCGCGAGCGCCGCGAGCACGAGCGGGAAGATCGTGCCGGGGATGGCGATCGCGAGCGAGTTGACGAAGTACTCGCCCAGCTGCGGCGACGACGACGAGGCCGAGAAGAGCACCTCGCTGTAGTTCGCGAGCGTCAGCTGCGGGTCGGTGAAGAACGTCCACCAGCCGGAACCGGAGATCTGGTCGGAGGGGCGGAACGACGACAGCAGCAGCCCGAACGTCGGGATGGTCCAGATGACGGCGATGACGATCGCCGCGATCGTCGCCCACGGGCTGGTGAGGCGCCGCTTCACGCGGTCGAGCTTCGTGCCGAGCGCCGCGTCGGTCGACGCCAGCGTGATCTCGGGGTCTGGGGTCACGGCGATCTGGCTCATCGGATGCCCTTCTGCTGGTTGAGCACTCGGACGTTGTAGACGACGATCGGCAGCACCATCACGAACAGGATGAGCGCGAGCGCGGCGCCTCGGCCGGGCTCGCCCGACCGGAACGCCTGCGTGTACATCTCGTTCGCCACCACGGAGGTGTTGAAGTTGCCGGCCGTCATCGTGCGGACGATGTCGAACACCTTGAGCGTGGCGATCGAGATCGTCGTGACGACCACGACGAGCGACGAGCGGATGCCCGGCAGCACGACGTTGGAGAACCGCTGCCACGGGTTGGCCCCGTCGATCGAGGCGGCCTCGATCTGCTCGACGGGCACGCCCTTGATGGCAGCCGAGAGCACGACCATCGCGAATCCGGTCTGGATCCAGATCATCACGATGATGAGCGCGAGCGTGTTCCACGGGCTGTTCTGCAGGATCTGCTGCGGCTCGCCGCCCAGCCAGACGATGATCTGGTTGACGAAGCCGATCTGGTCCTGCTCCGGTCCGCGGTAGGCGTACATGAACTTCCAGATGATGCTCGCGCCGACCATCGAGAGCGCGAACGGCATGAAGAGCAGCATCTTGAAGAACCGCTCACCGCGGCTCTTGTCGATGAAGATCGCGTACGCGAGGCCGATGGCCGTCGAGAGCAGCGGCACCAGGATCACCCAGACGATCGTGTTGCCGAGCGTGATGAGCGCCTCCGGCTGCGTGAACATCCAGACGAAGTTGTCGGCCCCGTTGAAGGTGCCCGTCGCGTCGGTGAACGCGAGGATCGCGGTGCGGATCGCCGGGTAGACGAGGCCGATGGTCAGCAGCAGCGCCGCCGGCATGAGGAACACGAGCATCGGCTTCGAGTCCTCGTCGTGGTCGGCGAGGTAGCCGAGCAGCCCGGCGATGCTGAGCGCCGCGGCGAAGGCCCACGGCCACACGCCGATCGGCACCTCCCGCCCGCCCTCGAGCACGAGCGCGATCACCACGATGGCGACCGCGGCCGCGATCCAGGCGAGCAGCCGCAACGAGCGGCGGATGCGGGCGGGCGCGAACGCGATGGCCGCGGTCGCGACGAGCGCCGCGACGAGCGGCCAGCCCGCGATGGTGGCCGCGAGCGACAGCGCGGGCGTCACCCACGCGAGCATCGGGATCGCGCCGCTCTCGCCCATCGGGGCGAGGACGATGACGACCGCGATGAGCGCGGCCGCCACGAGCCGGAACACCGCGCTGCGGACCGCGGGCGACGCGGGCTCGAGCGCCCGGTCGAGCAGCAGCTGCAGCACGACGCCGACGACGCCGAGGATGCCGATGAGGATGAGCGAGTTCGTGAGCTCCTGCGTCATCCACGAGACGGTGCCGTAGAGCACGCGCGCGAGCACCGCGAGCAGCACGAACGCCGCCGCGATGATGATGCGCGGTCGCAGCCCGACCTTGAGCGATGCGAGGAAGCCGCGCCGCTGCACGGTGTCGTCGCGATCGAGGAAGGCGAGCAGCAGCGCCATCACGACACCGAACGCCGCGAGCGCGACGATGGCCTGCAGCACCTTGCCGAAAAGATCCAACGTGGTCATGGACACCTCCCAGATGCCGATGTGGGGGCCGCGAGCGCGGCCCCCACATCGGGCATCAACGGCCGATCAAGGCCAGCTCTGCTCCACCGAGGACAGGACGGACTGCGTGTCTGCACCGGAGATCCAGTCGACCATGCCGGTCCAGAACGTGCCCGACCCGACCGCGCCGGGCATCGAGTCGGAGCCGTCGAACCGGAACGTGGTGTTCGGGTCCTGCAGGATCTCGTAGGCCTGGCGCAGCAGGTCGCTCGAGGCGTTCGCCGGGTCGAGGCCCGAGTTGGCCGAGAGCACACCGCCGAGCGACACGCGGCTGTTCGCCCACTCGGGGCTCGACAGGTACGTCTGCACCGCGACGACCTCGTCGGAGTCGTCGAACGCGGCGACGATCTCGGCGCCGCCGGTCACCGCGGCCGCGTCAGCCTCGGTGCCGGGCAGGAGGAACGCCCACACCTGGCCGTCCTCGGCCACCTCGACCGAGTTGTCGTCGCTCCAGAAGCCCTCGTAGAACGATGCCTGGTGGTGCATCGCGCACTCGCCGTCGAGCACCGGCAGGCCGGCCTCGCCGAAGTCGGTCGTCGCGATCGTCGAGACGTCGCCGATGCCGCCGTTCACGTACTCGGGGTTCTTGATCAGGTTCCCGACGCGGTCGAGGGCCTCGACGATGCGGGGGTCGTCGAACGGGATCTCGTTCGCGACCCACTGCTCGTAGACGTCCGCGCCGTACAGGCGCAGCACGTAGTCCTCGAGCCAGTCGGTGCCGGGCCAGCCCGTCGCCTCCCCGGAGCCGAAGCCCACGCACCACGGCGTGACGTCGGTCTCGGCGATGGTCGCGGTCAGCTCGTCGAGCTCGTCGAGGGTGGTCGGGATCTCCCAGCCGTTCTCCTCGAAGACCGCCGGCGAGTACCAGACGAAGCCCTTGACCGACGACATCAGCGGTGCGCCGTAGAGCGTGCCGTCGACCGTGCCGAAGCCCTGGAACGTCTCGTTCCAGTACTCGGTGGCGTTGGCGGCGACCGGCTCGGGCGCGGGCAGCACGCTGCCGGTGCCGACGACGGATGCGAGCAGGCCGGGCTGCGGGAAGAAGGCGAGGTCCGGCGGGTTGCCGCCCTGGACGCGGACGTTGATCTGCGCCTCGAACTCGGCGGAGCCCTCGTACACGACGTCGATGCCGGTGCACTCCTCGAACTCGGCCCACGACTCGTTGAGGCGGTCCGCCTCGGCGTCGAGGATCGTGCCGTAGGCGTTGACCTCGGCGCCGTCGAACGTGCCGTAATCGGCGTAGGCCTCGCAGCCCTCCGCCGCGGTGCCACCGGATGCGCCGGGTGCCGCCGACGGATCGGTGGGCGCGTCGCCGACACAGCCCGTGAGGGCGAGCGCGGCGACGCCGGCGATGCCGAGCGGCATCGCGATCCTGCGTGCGTGCTTCACGTGAACTCCTTCGTTCGCTCAGTGCCAAGGGGTACGAGCCGCGACGGAGCACGGCCTCGTGCAGGGAGCCGGAACCGGTTCCACTGCCAGTGACGGTAGCGCACGCCGGACGGGTCCCGACCACATGACAATGTTTCGATTCGGTCACGATCACGGCGGGCCGACGCTCGCGTGCGACATGGTGGCGCTCTACACTCGGAACCGGTTCCATCGACGGTTGGGCGACGAGGCCCGTCACGGCGCGAGGAGGCGCGATGCCCAGGCTCGACGACGTCGCCCGCGCAGCCGGGGTGTCGAAGGCGACCGCATCCCGCGCGCTCTCCGGCGCCGACGGGGTGTCGCCGGCGACGCGCGAGCGCGTGCGTCGCACCGCCGGCGACCTCGGCTTCCGCGCCTCGGGCGCCGCGAGGCGGCTCGCGACGGGCCTGACGCGCACGATCGGGGTGCTGACCCCCTCCGTCGACCGCTGGTACTTCGGCTCGGTGCTGCACGGCATCGCGCACGCCGCCGACGCGCACGAGCACGACGTGCTGCTCTACGACCTCGGCGCATTCGGCCGGGGCGGGCACGAGAAGTTCGAGCGCTTCATGGACCGCGGCGAGGTCGACGGGCTCGTGACGATCACCTGGAGCCTCGTGGGCGGCGACCTGTCACGGCTCGACGAGCTGGGCATCCCGGTGGCCACGGTCGGCGAGCCCACGCCGCACTCGCGCTCGTTCTGCCTCGACGACGACGCGGCCGGCGAGCAGGCGGCGGAGCACCTCGTGCGCCTCGGTCACCGCGACCTGCTGCACATGATGAGCGAGACGGAGGTGCAGCCGATCGACGCCTCGTCGTCCGACCGCCGCAAGCGCGCGTTCGAGCGGGTCTCGACGAGGCACGGGCTGCGGATGCGCCCGATCATGACGGTGCCGACCACGCTCGAGGGCGCGCACGCGACCGCCCGGGAGCTGCTCGCCCGGGCCGATCGCCCCACCGGGATCGTCGCCGGCACCGACGAGGTCGCGCTCGGGGTGCTGCTCGCAGCGCACCAGCTGGGCATCCGCGTGCCGGAGGAGCTGAGCGTCATCGGCGTCGACGACGTGCCCACGGCGGCCGCGTTCGGCCTCACGACCATCCGGCAGGATCCCGCGCAGCACGGCGAGGACGTGGTCGCCTGGATCATGACGGCGCTCGCGGAGCATCCGCACGGCCGGCCCGTCACCGAGCCGGACCGCAGCCACACGAGCTACGCGCCCGTGCTCGTCATCCGCTCGTCGACGGGGGCGCCGCCGGCCTGAGGCGCCGCCGGCCTGAGGCGCCGCCGGCGCCGCGTGCGCGTCCATCGCGCGCGGGCCGCGTTCCGTGGTTGGCTTGCGCTCCAGGCACCGCACCTCGAGGAGCGCCCGTGAGCTTCACCTCCAGCTTCACCTCGCCCATCCCGATCATCGGCGGCAACGTGCCCGGCCTCGCCCTCGATCGCGACTGGCATCGCAAGAGCGTCTTCTACGAGGTGATGGTGCGCTCGTTCGTCGACTCGAACGGCGACGGCTTCGGCGACTTCCAGGGCCTCACCTCGAAGCTCGACTACCTGCAGTGGCTCGGCGTCGACGGCATCTGGGTGCCGCCGTTCTACCAGTCGCCGCTGCGCGACGGCGGCTACGACGTCTCGGACTTCAAGGCCGTGCTCGCCGAGTACGGCACGATCGACGACTTCAGCCACTTCGTCGCCGAGGCGCACGCGCGCAACATGCGCGTGATGATCGACATGCCGATCAACCACACGAGCGACCAGCACCCGTGGTTCCTCGCCTCCCGCGAGGACCCGGGTGGCCCGTACGGCGACTTCTACGTGTGGCGCGACACCGATGACGGCTACCCCAACGTGCGCATCATCTTCGTCGACACCGAGGAGTCGAACTGGGCGTTCGACTCGGTGCGCCGGCAGTTCTACTGGCACCGCTTCTTCTCGCACCAGCCCGACCTCAACTTCGAGAACCCCGCCGTGCACGCCGCGATCGAGGACGTGCTGCGCTTCTGGCTCGACCTCGGCGTCGACGCCATCCGGCTCGACGCGATCCCCTACCTCTACGAGTCGGAGGGCGGCAACGGCGAGTCCGAGCCCGCAACCCACGAGTACGTGAAGCGGCTGCGGCGCATCGTCGACGACGAGTACCCGGGCCGCGTGCTCATCGCCGAGGCCAACCAGTGGCCCGCCGAGACGGCCGCGTACTTCGGCACGGCCGCGGAGCCCGAGTGCCACATGGCCTTCGACTTCCCGACGATGCCGCGCATCTTCTACTCGCTGCGGGCGCAGAACGCGCTCGAGCTCAAGCGCATCCTCGCCGAGCAGGTCGACGTGCCGCCGGGCGCCGCCTGGGGCGTGTTCCTGCGCAACCACGACGAGCTGACGCTCGAGATGGTGAGCGAGGAGTACCGGCAGGCGATGTACGGCTGGTACGCCTACGACCCGCGGATGCGGTCGAACGTGGGCGTGCGCCGCCGGCTGTCATCGCTGCTGGACAACTCGCGCGCGGAGCTCGAGCTCGCCAACGCGCTGCTCTTCTCGCTGCCCGGCTCGCCGTTCCTCTACTACGGCGACGAGATCGGCATGGGCGACAACATCTGGCTCGACGACCGCGACGCATCCCGCACCCCGATGCAGTGGACGCCCGACCGCAACGCCGGCTTCTCGAACGCCGACCCGGGCAAGCTGTTCCTGCCGGTCGTGCAGTCGCTCGTCTACCACTACGCCGCGGTCAACGTGGAGTCGCAGATGGCGCAGGCGTCGAGCCTGCTGCACTGGATGCGCTCCGTGCTGCACGTGCGCCGCGCGCACCCCGTGTTCGGGCTCGGCGACATCACGGTGCTCGACACCGACAACGACGCGGTGCTCGCGTTCGTGCGCTCGTACGAGGGCGACGGCAGCTACGCCGGGCCGAGGGCCGAGCGCGTGCTCTGCGTCTTCTCGTTCAGCCACAACCCGGTGCACGTCACGATCGACGCCCCGCAGTTCGCGCGCGCCCGGCTCAACGACCTGTTCGGCGGCGGCCAGTTCCCGACGATCGCGGAGGACGGTCGCTTCTCGCTGACCTTCGGCACCCAGTCGTTCTACTGGCTCGGCCTCAGCTGACGCGCCGGCGCGGCGCGCGGACGACGATCGTGCGCGCGGCCTTGTCGTGCAGCGCCTGCCCGCGCGGATCCCACAGCGGCCACATGTGGTCGACGATGCTGAAGACGCCGGCGAGGAAGCCGAGCCCGGCGAACCCGCTCAGCATCTGCGGAGCGCCCTGCTGCACCGCCCAGCGCACGATCGCCGCGCGCGCGTCCGGCAGCCGGTCCTCGTCGCGCATCCGCACGCGGATGCCGACGAGCATCTTGCCGGGCGTCTGGCCCTTCGCCATGTGGAAGCCCACGTTGTAGCAGAAGTAGGCGATCGCGCCGATCACGACGCTCGCGATGGAGGCGGGGCTGCCGGGCGCGCTGAGCGCCTCGAGCTCGGCGAACGCGGTCTCGTCGCCCTCGGCCGCGCGGCCGACGAGGCCGAACCAGCCGAACGCGCCGAGCACGATCATGGCGAGCACCACCATCGGGACCATGTCGAGCAGGTAGGCGCCGAGGCGAGCACCCCAGCTCGCGGTCTGCCGCTCCGGCTCCGGGACGTCCTCCCACGGGGCGGGCGACCAGGTCGGCTGCGCGGCCGGGTCGCGCGTCTCGGCGAGCCACTGCAGGCCGTTCCACCAGCGCTCGACGCCGGGCGTCGCGGCGTACGGATCCGGGTACCACCCGGGCGGCTGCGAGGACGGCGGCGGCGTCGAGGTCATGCTCCGATGCTACGGCGGTTGGACGACGAGGGCGCCGGTGGTGGAGACTGGCGCGATGCAGGAGACCGTCATCCTCGCGATCGTCGTGGTCGTGGCGCTCGCGTTCGACTTCACGAACGGCTTCCACGACACCGCGAACGCGATGGCTCCGTCCGTCGCGACCGGTGCGCTCAAGCCGAAGCCTGCCGTCGCCCTCTCCGCGACGCTCAACCTCGTCGGCGCCTTCCTCTCCATCGAGGTGGCGCGCACCGTCGGGTCCGGGATCGTCGACCTCACGGGCGTAGACGGCGAGAGCCTCATGCTCATCGTCCTGTGCGGGCTCACCGGCGCGATCGTGTGGAACGTGCTCACGTGGCTCTTCGGGCTGCCGTCGTCGTCGAGCCACGCGCTCTTCGGCGGCCTCATCGGCGCGACGATCGCGGCGCTCGGCATCACCGGCGTGCTGTGGGGCGGCGTCGCGCAGAAGATCCTCATCCCGGCACTGCTCGCGCCGGTCATCGCCGGCCTCGTCGCCTTCTGCGGCACGTGGCTCGTGCAGCGCGTGACCGCGGGGCTGAGCGAGCGGCGCGAGCGCACCGACTTCCGCTGGGGCCAGATCGGCGCGGCCTCGCTCATGTCGCTCGCGCACGGCACGAACGACGCCCAGAAGACGATGGGCGTCATCTTCCTCGCGCTCGTCGCGCACGGGACGCTCGACCCGGAGGCGGACATGCCGCTGTGGGTGCGGATCGTCTGCGCGGTGGCGATCGCCGCCGGCACCTACATGGGCGGCTGGCGCGTCATCCGCACGCTCGGCAAGGGCATCGTCGACATCTCGCCGCGGCAGGGCATGTCGGCCGACTTCTCGAGCGCCTCGATCATCCTCACGTCGAGCCACCTCGGGCTGCCGCTGTCGACCACGCACGTGGCCTCCGGCTCCGTCATCGGCTCGGGGGTCGCCCGCACGGACGCCAAGGTGCGCTGGTCGGTCGCGCGCCGCATGCTCATCGCGTGGCTCATCACCCTGCCCGCGGCGGGTGCCGTCGGCGCGCTGTGCTTCGGCATCGCCAGCATCTTCGGCCACCTGGGCGGATCGATCGTCGTCACGCTGCTGCTGCTCGCCGCGTGCCTCGTGATGTGGCTGCGCTCGCGCGCGAGCCACGTCGGCCACCACAACGTCACCGAGGAGTGGGACCAGCCGAAGGCCGAGCGCAAGCGCGAGATCGACCGCGAGCTGAGCGCCGTCGCCTCCGGCATCGCGCCGCTCGCGAAGCCGCGGAAGCGCAAGAAGCGACCCAAGCCCCGGACGGAGGACCGCTGATGGGCTTCGACCTCGGCGCGCTCGCCACCGCCATCGTCTCGGTGCTCGCCGTCGGGCTGCTGCTCGGCGCGGGCATCCCGGTCGTCTACGCGCTCGCCATCCGCTCGCTCGAGAGCCACCGGCCCGGCTCGACGGCGGTGGCCGGCCTGCTGCTCACGCTGTGCGCGCTGCTCGCGGTCGCGGGCATCGTCGTGATCGTCTTCGGCAAGCAGCTCTTCGGCATCTGACGCCTCAGCGCCGCGCCGCGCCCCGCTGCACGCGGTCGTAGGAGGGCTGCCGCGCCCGCCGCGCCCAGTCGTACTGCTCCGTGCCCGGCAGCGGATGCCGCCCGGCGTCGAACCGCAGCAGCGGATCCAGCGGGCCGGACTCGCGGGTGAGCTCCAGCTCGGCGAACGGATGCCACGCCCCGCGAGGGCGCGCCACGAGCAGGGTGAGGCGCCACGGCTCCGCCTCGAGGCGCTCGCCGAGCGCCTCCGGCGTCATCGGCAGGTCGGCGGGCGCCCGGGTCTGCGCGCCGACGAGCACCGGGCCGGTGGGCGTGCGGTACGGGAACAGGGAGCCGAGGTGCGCGCGCGACGGCGAGCGGTGCAGCAGCAACCAGAAGCGCGACGGCCAGCCCCGCCCGGTCGACGCGAGCTCGAGGTCGGCCCGGCCTCCGTCGCCGTCGACGCGCACGGCGAGGCCGATCACATCCGGCAGCGGCGCTGGGACGCCCGCGGAGCGAGAGGCGCGCGCGAGCACGCGCACGGGCTCCGCGTCGGGCTCGTCGAACCACGGGACGCCGGTCCGCACTGCGCAGCCGGTGCGGCGGAGGGAGCCGCGCAGCTGCACGCCGTGCGGGTGGATCGGGTGGGGACGTCGCATCGACGCGAGCACGGCGAAGCCGGCGCCCAGGGCGTGGCCGATGACGGTCGAGACGTGCGGCATCCGTCGTGCCTCCTCGGTCGGTCGAGCGGTCGCCCCATCCTGGCACCGCCGCGCCGCACCGCAGCCGGATCGCGGATGCGCGCCTAGGAGCCGCTCGACGTCATCGGCACGATCATCGTCACGACCATGATCGCCACCATCGCTGCCTCGATCGCCTCGATCGCGGCGCGCACCGAGGCGGACGCCCAGTTCGCGCTCGCGAGCGCCTCGCCGCGGCGCTCGAGCGCCTCCTTCGGCAGGTCGGGGAACACAGCGGGCAGCGCCTTGGCCCCGTGCAGGATCGCGAGCGCCGTCGCGACGCGCGGCTCGTCGCCGCCATCGAGCACCTCGCGCGCCATCGCCTGCAGCGCGTCCTCGACCGCGCAGCGCTCGCCGCGCTCCCAGCGCTCGCGCCAGGTCATGCCGAGGAAGCGATCCTGCTCGCGCACGAGCACGCCGGCGGCCGCGAAGTCGTCCGTCAGGCGCCCGCGCAGCCTGCCGCCCGGAGTGCGCGTGCCGCCCCAGCCGGCCATCCGCTCGATCGCGGCCTTCGGCGTGCGCCCGGCGATCTCGGCGACGAGCGGCTCGAGCCGCGCGTCGGTGCCGCCGGTGGCGGCGACGAGGGTGCCGTCCGCCGAGCCGGGCTCGCCAGCGCCGGCGAGCCGCATCCGGCCGTCGAGCAGCAGCTGCGCGGTCGCGGCGGCCGCCATCGCGATGCCGAGCGAGGAGTCGTCGATGAGCGGCGTGCCCGCCTCGTCGTCGATCGCGAGCAGGAGCACGGCTTCCGGGATCGTGAGGTCCATGCCCGCCACGGTAGGGAGGCATCCGGCCGGGCGCCTCCACCGGCCGACGGAAGCCGCGCGACGGAGGCTACCGTGGACGCATGAGCAACGACGAGGCGCTGCTGGTCGAGGGGGCGGAGCGAGCCTGCGTCGACGAGGCGCGCGCGGCCGGCGTCGAGCTGCTGCTGCCGCGCGAGGTGCCGCTCGGCGGTCCTCGCGCGCTGCCGGTGCTGCGCAGCCTGCCCAACAAGCACCGCCACATGATCGGCGCGTGGTGCTTCGCCGACTCCTTCGGGCCGGTCGACATCAGCGACGGTCCGGGCATGGATGTGCCGCCCCACCCGCACACCGGCCTGCAGACGGTCTCGTGGCTCGTCGAGGGCGCCATCGCGCACACCGACTCGACCGGCGCGCAGCACACCGTGCGCCCTGGCGGGGTCAACGTCATGACCGCGGGGCACGGCATCTCGCACAGCGAGTACTCCACGAGCGACACCGCCGTGCTGCACGGCGTGCAGCTGTGGACGGCGCTGCCGCTCGACCACCACGACATCGAGCCGTCGTTCGCGGGCGTCGACGACGTGCCGAGCGCGCGGCTGCCGGGCGACGCGTCGATGCGGGTCTTCGTCGGCTCCTACGCCGGGGCGACGAGCACCGCGCCGACGTTCTCGCCGCTGCTCGGGGCCGAGCTGCGCATCCCGGGCGGCACGGAGGCGCAGCTCGCGCTCGAGGAGCGCTTCGAGCACGGGGTGCTCGCGCTGACGCCGGGCATCGCGCTCGACGACGTGCCCATCGGCGTCGGCGAGATCGGTGTGCTCGAGCCCGGGCGCGCCTCCGCGATCGTGTCGGCGGAGCGCGCCGACGGCGTCGCGATCCTGCTCGGCGGCGTGCCGCACGAGGAGGAGGTCGTGATGTTCTGGAACTTCATCGGACGCGACCACGCCACGGTGCAGCGCGCGCGAGAGGCGTGGATGGCGGAGCGCGAGGCGCCGACCGACGCGCGCCCGCGCTTCGGCCTCGTCGACGACGGCTCGGGCACGACGCTGCCGTCGCCGCGCATCCCGACCGTCGAGCTGCTGCCGCGAGGGCGCGCGAAGCGCCGTTGACCTGACCCGCGCGGGCGGCGCGGCTCGATCAGCCGGCGGCCTCCTTCGCGGCGGCCTTCGCCGCCTGCTTCGCCTTCCGCACCTCGGCGAGCGAGTCCGCGTCGACGATGTCGGCCACGGAGCGCTTCGAGCCCTCCTCGCCGTAGGGCTCGGACGCCTCCCGCCATCCCGCGCCGTCGAAGCCGGCGCGCTTGCCGAGCAGCGCGAGGAAGATGCGCGCCTTCTGCTCGCCGAAGCCCGGGAGCGCCTGCAGCCGACGGAGCACCTCCGCGCCGTCGGGATCGCCAGACCGCCAGACGGCGCCGGCGTCGCCGCCCCACTCGTCCGCGACGACGGCGGCGAGCTGCTGCACGCGCTTCGCCATCGAGCCGGGGAAGCGGTGCACCGCCGGCTTCTCGGCGAACGCGGCCTGGAACGCGTCGGGGTCCATCGTCGCGATCGCCGCCGCGTCGAGGTCGCCCAGCCTGTCGCGCAGCTTCGCGGGCCCCGCGAACGCCGTCTCCATCGGCACCTGCTGGTCGAGCAGCATGCCCGTCAGCAGCGCGAAGTCGTCATCCGAGAGCAGGCGGTCGGCGTCGTCGTCGCCGGTGAGGTGGAGGTCGCGCGTCATGGCTCCAGCCTGCCACGGCGCATCCGCCGCGGACAGGGCCGAGCCCCCGCCTGGTCACGACAGACGGGGGCTCGGGGTCGGTGGGGTCAGCGGAGCATGAGCTCCCGGGACCGGACGAGCAGCAGGCCGCCGGCGACGAGCAGCGCGAGCGCGAGCCCGATGCCGCCGAGCGGGATCTCGCCGCCGCTGCGGCGCGCGGCGGGCAGCGCGTTGCTCGCCCGCAGCGTGACCATGTTCGTGGGCGCGCTCTCGACGTTGTCGCTCGAGAGCGACGCCGCGCTGTCGAAGGCGACCCGCACGGTGGTCCCGTCCGCCTGCGACGGGACGCCGGGCACCGTCGCCTCGATGGTCACGGTGACGACGTCGCCGGGCTCCATCGTGCCGATCGTGATGCGCTGCGTGCCGGTCGCGTCGTCGAGGTCGACGGTGCACGGCATCGAGCAGCGCGCCCCCGCGTCGACGCGCAGGCCCTCGGGCAGCCGGTCGAGGAGCACGACGCCGGTGCTGGGCGCCGCGCCCACCGCGCGCACGACGATGCGGAACTGCACGCTGTCGCCGAAGCCGACGGTGCCGTCGGACGACATCCACGCCCCGTTGACCCGCTCCCACACCGACTTCTGCGCCGTGACCGACCCGGTGACGACCCGCGTCTGCAGGCACGCGGCGTTGTTCGAGGGCCGCTCGCAGCCGCCCGCGGGCACGGGGTCGTCCTCGGTCGAGACGGCCGACGCGCTCTCGAGCGTGCCGGCGACCGCGTCCGCCGCGATCGCGACCCGCAGCTCGAGCCGCACGGCGGCGCCCGCTCCCAGCGCGGCGGGATCGATCGTGCAGGCGACGGTGCCGCCGTCGGCGGCGCAGCCGGCGCCGCTCACGTAGCGCATGCCGGTCGGCAGCGCCACGACGACCCCGACCGGCTCGTCGTGATCGACGCCTCGAGCACCGAGGTTGCGGACGAGCAGCGAGAGGACGGTCTCGCTGCCGACCGCGACGACCTCGTCGCCGCTCGCCGTCAGCTGCAGGTCGACGGCCCCGTCGTCGCGCCCGATGGTGCAGGTGACGTCGACGGCGCCGGTGATCGTGATCGTGTCGCCCTCGAGCGACCCGCCGGTGCAGCTCCACGCCCCTGCCGCGTAGCCGGCGGGACCGGCGGCGCCCAGCCGGTAGGCCCCGGCCGGCACCGGTGCGACGGTGACGGCCGGTGCGCCGCTCGGGCCGCCGATCTCGACGGGTCCGGATGCGCTGAGCGTGAAGTCGGCGAGCGCGGCGTCGCCGCCGTCGTCGGTCGCGAGCACCTGCACGAGCGTGAGCGTCGGGTAGCGCAGCTCGGTCTGCTCGCAGTCGACGTTGTTCGACGCGCCGCACGCTGCCGGGACGGGCGCCGGGTCGTCCTCGGTGGAGACGGATGCGACCGTCCCGAACGCGCCGGCGGTCGCGCCCGCGTCGAACCGGACCGCGATCGAGAGCGCCACACCTGCGCCGGCCGCGAGGGCGGCCGGGTCGATGCCGCACGTGACGATCCCGGCGGACGCCGAGCAGCCGCCGGGCACGGCCGTCACGAGGGCGCCGACGGGCACGGCCGCGATCGCGGTGACCGGCTCGTCGAGGTCGACGTCGCGGGCGCCGAGGTTGTGCACGCCGATCGTGAGGTCGAACGCGCCGCCGTTCGCCGGGGCGGCGCCGCCGTCGTCGAGCGTGAGCGCGAGGTCGACGGGGTGGTCGTCGAGCACGACGGCGCAGGCCACGTCGTCACCGGCGACGAGCGTGAGCGTGGCTCCGTCGAGCACGCCGCCCGTGCACGACCATCCGGACGCGCTGTACCCGCCCCTGCCACCGGTCACCTGCAGCGCGTAGGCGCCGGCCGCGACGGGCGTCCCCGTCACCGAGGGGTCGCCGCTCGCGCCGCGGATGGGCGTCGGGCCGGCGGCCTCGAGCATCCACTCGCCGAGCGCGGCATCCCCGCCGTCGCCCCCGTCGAGCTCCGCGAGCAGGGTGAGCGTGGCCGCGACCCCGTCCGGCTCGTGCGGCGGCGCGGTCGCCGCCGCGGGTGCGGCACCGAGCGGCGCGAGCAGGCTCGTGGTGATGGCGACCGCGGCCGCGAGTGCCGGGTGCACGCGGTGGCGCGCGCGCGGCGCGGCGTGGCGGGGCGTGCGCGACCGGGGCGCGGGAGCACCCGGCGCGCGTCCCCGACCCTCTGCCCGCATCGTCCACTCCCGGCCGCGGCGCCGGAGCGCCTGGCAGCGCGCTCAGGCCTCGCACGGCCTTCGTCGCAGCTGCTGCGACCAGCAAAGACCCGCGACCCGTCAACCGCAACAGTGTCCGCAAAAGCCTGACGACAACGTCGGGCGGTGCTGAGGAAGCCGCTCGGCGCCGTGATCTCCAGCGGCCTCCGAGCCTGCTGCTGCGACCATGGGGGCATGGAGACCAAGCGATCCAACCCGTGGGCGTGGTGGGCATTCTGGATCGGGCTGGTCGGCCTGGTCCTCATGCCGATCCCGTTCTTCATCGGCGTCATCTTCGGCGGTGGCCCGGCGGCGATCGCGGGCATCCTCGCGATCATCGCGCTCTTCAAGTCGCGCCACGCGGGCGGCCGCGGCATCGCTCCCGCCGTGGTCGCGCTCGTGCTCGTCGCGCTCACCTTCGCCGGCATCTCGGCGGGCGGCGGCATCTGGTGGTGAGCCGCCCCGCCTGACGCGCCCCCAGCCGGGGATGCGAGGATCGGGCCATGGCACCGAGCCGCTCGACCACCCTGCTCATCCTCGGCGCATCCGGCGACCTCACGAGTCGCCTGCTGCTGCCGGGCATCGCCACGCTGCTGCGGTCGCAGCCGTCGCGCCGCGTCGAGATCGTCGGGGCCGATCTGCGCGAGCTCGCCGCGGGCGACTGGCACGACCGCGTGCGCACCGCGCTGAACGTCGGAGGCGCCCAGGGCGCGGCCGCGAAGTCCGTGCTCTCGTCGACGCGCTACGTCTCGACCGACGCCACCGATCCGGTCGCGCTCCGCGCGCTGCTCGACAGCATCGCGTGCGACCGGCTCGTCATCTACTTCGCGCTGCCGCCGCACATCAGCGAGCTCGTGTGCGGCACCCTCGAGCAGATCGGCGTGCCTGACGGCACGATCCTCGCGATCGAGAAGCCGTTCGGCGACAGCCTCGAGTCGGCGCGGCGCCTCAACGCGCTCGTGACCCGCATCGTGCCCGAGGAGCGCATCTTCCGCATCGACCACTTCCTCGGCCTGCACACGGTGCTGAACCTGCTCGGCCTGCGCTTCGCGAACCGGCTGCTCGAGCCGACGTGGGACCGCGACGGCATCGAGCGGGTCGAGATCCTCTACGACGAGACCGTCACGCTCGAGGGGCGCGCCGGGTACTACGACCGCAACGGCGCGCTGCGCGACATGATCCAGTCGCACCTGCTCCAGATCATGGCGCTCATCGCCATCGAGCCGATCGCGAGCGTCGGCGAGCGCGACCTGCGCGACGCGATCAGCCAGGTGCTGCGCGCGGCGAGCGTCGTCGACCCCGTCCGGCACTCGCGCCGCGCGCGCTACACCGCCGGCGCCGTCGAGGGGCGGGACGTGCCCGACTACGTCGCCGAGGAGGGCGTCGACCCGTCGCTCGGCACCGAGACGCTCGCCGAGGTGCAGGTCGAGATCGCGAACCCGCGCTGGGCGGGGGTGCCGTTCATCCTGCGCTCGGGCAAGGCGCTCGCGGGCGTGCGCAAGCGGGCGATCGTGCACTGGAAGGCGCCCGCGCACGTGCCGAAGGGGCTCTCGGGCCGCGACACCCCGGATCGCTTCGTCATCGACTTCAAGCCCGACGGCTTCGAGCTGCACCTGACGACGAACGGCAAGGGCGATCCCTTCACCCTCGAGCAGACGGTGCTGCGCGGCGAGCTGGGCGGCGGCTCGCTGCTGCCCTACGGCGAGGTGCTCGCGTCGATCCTCGACAGCGACCCGCGGCTCGCGGTGCGCGGCGACGCCGCCGAGGAGTGCTGGCGCATCGTCGAGCCGGTGCTCGACGCGTGGCGCTCGGATGCGGTGCCGATGCACGAGTACCGGGCCGGTTCGCGCGGCCCGCGCGGGTGGCGCACGAACTGATCCGCAGCCCGCGTCGGCCGCCTGGCGGACCGGCGCACGCCCGGGATAGCCTCGCTCCGTGGCGCGCCCGATGTCTGATCTCCCCGGCGACGCCGATCCCCCGCCCACCGGTGAGCGCGCCGACGCCGACCCGACGCGCGAGGAGTCGCTCGCCCGGCTGCTCGGCGGCGGCAGGGCGGCCGTCGAGGGCAGCGTGCCCCCGGTCGGGTTCCTCGTGGGCTGGCTCGCGAGCGACGGCGACCTCACCGCCTCCGTCGTCTGGTCGCTCGCTGCGAGCGCCGTCGTGCTGGTGCTGTCCGTCGTGCAGCGCCGCGCGCCGCGAGCGGTGCTCATCGGCATGCTCGCGACCGCAGTCGCCGCGATGATCGCCCAGCAGACCGGTGAGGCGCGCAACTTCTTCCTCGTCCAGCTGCTGTCGAACGCGGCGAGCGCGCTCGCGTGGAGCGTGTCGATCGCCGTGCGCTGGCCCTTCCTCGGCCTCATCGTCGGCGGCCTCATCGGCACCCGGACGCGATGGCGACGGGACGCAGGGCTGCTGCGCGCCTACAGCCGCGCCTCGTGGGTCTGGGTGGCGCAGTACGTCGTCCGCGTCGCCGTCTTCTCGGTGCTGTGGTGGCTCGACGAGGCGACCTGGCTCGCCATCATGCGCGTCGCGCTCACCTACCCGCTCATCATCGCGTGCGTCGCGATCTCGGGCTGGGTGCTCTTCGCGTCGATCCCCCGCGGGCACCCCGGCATCCGAGCGCCGCAGGTGCCGCTCGACTGACGGGATCGCGCCCGCCCACAGACGACGATCGGACCGTTGCGGCGGCGTGCCCGTCGGCGTACAGTCGCGGGCACGTCGAGCGGTGCGGACCGACCAGGCGCCTTCACCAGACCTTGCGAGAGCGCGAGCGCCCATGAGCCAGTCCGCACCGCTCCATCACGCCACTGCGGCACTCGACCTGCGGCGGCACTCGACCTGCGCGGCGCGCGCGCGTAGCGTGCGAGCGTGAGCGAGCTGCACGTCGAGCCGGGGGTCGTCGACCGCGTGCGCGCCGCCATGGCGGCGACGCCGCGCGCGAGGTTCCTGCCGCCCGTCGTGCGGCACCTCGCCGATGCCGACCGCCCCGTCGGGATCGGCTGGGACGCCACGAGCTCGCAGCCCTCGACGGTCGCCCGCATGCTCGAGCTGCTCGACGCCGGGCCGGGCCACCGGGTGCTCGACGTCGGCGCCGGCTCCGGCTGGACCGCTGCCATCCTCGAGGAGCTCGGCGCGGCCGTGACCGGCGTGGAGCTCGTGCCGCAGCTCGTCGAGGCCGCCAACGCCAACCTCGCGGCGCACGGCCGCCGCGCGCGTGTGCGGCAGGCGACGCCGCACGTGCTGGGCCTCCCCGACGACGCGCCGTTCGACCGCATCCTCGTCTCCGCCGACCTGTGGCGGATGCCCGACGCGCTCGTCGCGCAGCTCGCCGACGGCGGCCGGATGGTCGCCCCCGTCGCCGGCCGGATGACCGTCGTCGACGTGCGCGACGGGCGGCCGCACGCGCGGGAGGACCGGGGCAGGTACGCCTTCGTGCCGCTGCGGGAGTGACGGGGCGGCACCGCGCGGCTCGGGCGGGCCCCGGCGACCCCCGGCGTAGGGTTGCTGGACCGACTCGAGGAGGCATCCGTGCGCCCCAGCCCCGAAGCGCTGACCGACAGGCTCGCCCGCACGCGCGCCCGCATGCAGGCGTCGGGGCTCGACGGGCTCGTGGTCGTCGACCCGGCGAACCTGCACTACCTCACGGGCTACGACGCGTGGTCGTTCTACATGCCGCAGCTGCTGTTCGTGCCGCTCGTGGGCGAGCCGCTGCTCATCATGCGGGCGATGGACGCCGGCGGCGCGCACCGCACGGCGCAGACGCCTCCCGAGCGCATCCTGGGCTACCCCGAGGCGCTCGTGCACCAGCGGGGCGTGCACCCCTTCGACTGGGCGGCGCAGCAGCTGCGCGAGCACGGCTTCGCGCAGCGCGGCCGCGTGGGCTTCGAGGCCGACGCCCACTTCTTCTCGGTGCGCGCGTTCCACGCCCTCGAGCGCGGGCTGCCCGAGTGGCAGCTCGTCGACAGCCACGAGCTCGTGAACTGGGTGCGGCTCGTCAAGAGCCAGGACGAGCTCGAGCTCATGCGCAAGGCCGGCCGCGTCGCGTCCGCCGCCATGCAGGCCGGGATCGACGCCGTCACCGAGGGCGCCCGGCTCAACGACGTCGCTGCGGCGATCCAGTTCGCGCAGGCGACCGGCGTCGAGGGCGCGGAGGGCGACTACCCCGCGATCGTGCCGATGCTGCCGACCGGCGAGTCGGCCGACACCCCGCACATGACCTTCAGCGCGCGCCGGCTCGGGGCCGGTGAGGCCGTCTCGATCGAGCTCGCGGGCGCCCACCACCGGTACCACGCGCCGCTCGCGCGCACGCTGACGCTCGGTCGCCCCGACGCGCGGCTCGAGCGGCTCGCCGACATCACCGCCGAGGGGCTCGCGCTCGTGCTCGACGGGCTGCGCCCCGGCCGGGCGGTCGCCGACGTGCACGCGATCTGGGCGCAGCACATCGCGAAGCACGGCGTCGAGAAGCCCTCGCGGCTCGGCTACTCGATCGGCATCGGCTACCCGCCCGACTGGGGCGAGCGCACCGTCTCGGTGCGCGGCGACGACACGACGGTGCTCGAGCCGGGCGTCTGCCTGCACATCATCGCGGGCATGTGGATGTCGGGCTACGGCTGCGAGCTGAGCGAGTCGATCGCGATCACCGCCGACGGCGTCGAGGTGCTCACGAGCGCGCCATGCGAGCTCATCGTGCGAGGCGACGCGTGACGGATGCCGCCGCTGGCGTCGACGCCGACCTGGAGCTCGCGCTCGCGCTCGTCGACGAGGCGACGATCGTCGCCGACGCATCCTCGCTCATCCTCGCGGCGAGCGAGAACCCCGGCGGCACCGAGCTCGTCGCCGTGCGGGTGCTCGAGTCGATCGCGTCGCGGCTGGGCGGCCGCAGCCGCCGCGAGCCGGTCGCGCCGGACCGCCCGAACCTGTCGATCCGGTTCGGGCCCGACCCGACCGAGGCAGTGCCGGGCATCCTCATGCTCGGCCACAGCGACGTCGTGCCCGCGGGCGAGGGCTGGGCCGCCGACCCGTTCAACCCGCGCGTCGCGGACGGCTGGCTCACCGGCCGCGGCGCCGCCGACATGAAGGGCGGCATCGCCGCGGCGCTGCAGGCGCTCGCCGCCGTGCACACCGTGCGCCCCGAGCTGCCGCTCGAGCTGCTCGTGACCGTCGACGAGGAGGACCTCGCGACCGGCATCGAGGCGCACCTCGCGGCGACCGACGCCGCCGCCGTCTACCGCGCGTGCATCGTCGCCGAGCCGACCGACCTCGCCGTCGTGATCGCCTGCCGGGGCGCCGCGAACCTGCAGGTCGAGGTGCGCGGCCGCGCCGCGCACGCCGGCCGTCCGGAGGACGGCGCCAGCGCGATCACGACCGCCGCGCGCATCGTCGACTGGATCGCCGACGACCACGCGCGGCTGCGCGCCGGCGCCTCCGGGCTGCTGGGCTCCGCCACCTGGAACGTGGGACGCATCGAGGGCGGGCACGGCACCTCGATCGTGCCGGACCGCTGCACGCTGCTCGTCGACCGGCGGCTCATGCCGGGCGAGACCGGGGCGGAGGCGCTCGGGCAGCTCAGCGCCGGCATCGAGCGCGCGCTCGGCGACGACGGCTGCACCGCCGACGCCTCGCTGCTCATGGAGATGCCCGGCTTCGAGACCGACACGGCGCATCCGCTCGTCGGCGCGGCCGTCGACGCGCTCGTCGCCGAGGGCGCACCCGCGCCCGTCGAGGCATGGACGGCCGCGTGCGAGGGCGGCTTCATCGCGCGGCACCACGGCTGCCCGACGATCATCCTCGGCCCGGGCGACATCACCGGGCAGGCCCACCAGCCGGACGAGCGCGTCCGCATCGCCGACCTGCGCGCCGCCGCCCGCGCCTACGTGCGCCTCGCCCTCCACCTGCACCGCTGACCACCACCCTGCACGACCGCACACTCCGCACGATCCACCCCATCCGGAAGGGATACGGCCCATGACCGAGCAGACAGCACCCGCACACCCCGAGAGCGGCCCGCCGCCCATCACGCGCGAGATCGACCTCTCCCCCGTCCAGCGCACGACCGTCCGCAAGTCGGTCATGGGCGCCATGGCGGGCAACGCGATCGAGTGGTTCGACTACGGCATCTACGGCTACCTCGCCGTGCACCTCTCGACGCAGATCTTCGGCGGCTCGGAGGACGCGATCCTCTGGACGCTCTTCGGCTTCGCCGTCTCGTTCCTCGTCCGCCCGCTCGGCGGCGCGATCCTCGGCCCTCTCGGCGATCGCATCGGGCGCCAGAAGGTGCTCGTCTTCACGATCATGATGATCTCGGTCGCCACCGCGGCCATCGGCCTGCTGCCGACCTTCGAGCAGGTCGGCTGGCTCGCACCGGTGCTGCTGTTCCTGCTGCGCATCGTGCAGGGCTTCTCGGCCGGCGGCGAGTACGCGGGCGCCGCCGTCTACATGGCGGAGCACGCGCCCGACGACCGCCGCGGGTTCTGGGGGTCGTTCCTCGAGTTCGGCACGCTGCTCGGCTTCTCGCTCGCGGCCATCCTCGTCACCGCGCTCGAGGCGATCGTCGGCAGCGACGGCATGGAGGCCGGCTGGTGGCGCCTGCCGTTCCTGCTCACGCTGCCGCTCGGCCTCATCGCCCTCGCCATGCGCGCGCGCCTGCACGAGTCGGCCGTCTTCGAGGAGGCGAAGGAGCAGGACACCCGGACGAGCGCCTGGCAGACCCTGCGCGACCTCGTGACGCAGCAGCCGAAGCAGCTGCTGAAGATCATGGGCATCACGATCCTCATCAACACCGCGTTCTACCTCGTGCTCACCTACATGCCCACGTTCCTCCAGACCTCGCTCGACATGGACGGCACGCAGGCGGGGCTCATGCTCGTGGGCGTGCAGCTCGTGATGATGGCGGTGATCATCCCCATGGGGGCGCTCACGGACCGGATCGGGCGACGGCCGCTGCTGCTCACGGCCGCCATCGGGTTCACGCTGTTCTCGGTGCCGGCGGTGATGCTGCTCAACACCGGGAACCTCGTGCTGCAGGTGCTCGGGCTCGCGATCTTCGGCCTGTTCCTCGTGATGCTGCTGTGCAACATCTCGGCCTCGCTGCCGGCGCTCTTCCCGACCACGGTGCGCTACGCGGGCTTCGCGCTCGGCTACAACGTCGCGACGTCGCTGCTCGGCGGGCCCGCCGGCCTCATCAACGAGGCGCTCATCGAGCAGACGGGCTCCACGCTCGTGCCCGGCTTCTACATGACCGTGGCCGGCATCGTCGGCCTGCTCGCGATCCTCACGTTCAACGAGACGGCCGGGCGCAGCCTGCGCGGCGACCGGGTGCCGGGCGACGACGACCAGGACCGCCTCGCGATCGGCGAGGCGCTCATCGGGAAGGTCGCGAAGGACCGCTGAGCGCGCGGGCCGGGACCTCCACGTCTGCTCCGAATCTCAGCCGATCCGTACCCCATCGGCCTAGCGTGGAGGCATGAGAGCACTCACCTGGCAGGGCAAGCGCAAGGTCTCGGTCGACGAGGTGCCGGACCCGCGGATCCAAGAGCCGACGGATGCGGTGATCCGCATCACGTCGACCGCGATCTGCGGGTCGGACCTCCACCTCTACGAGCTGTTCAGCCCCTTCCTCAAGCAGGGCGACATCCTCGGGCACGAGCCGATGGGCATCGTCGAGGAGGTGGGCTCTGCGGTCTCGAGCCTGCAGCCGGGCGATCGCGTCGTGATCCCGTTCGTCATCGCGTGCGGCAGCTGCTTCATGTGCTCGCGGGGCCTCACCACCCAGTGCGAGACGACGCAGAACCGCGACCAGGGGGCCGGCGCGGCGCTCTACGGCTACACCTCGCTCTACGGCTCGGTGCCGGGCGGGCAGGCCGAGCGGCTGCGCGTGCCGCTCGCCGACTTCAACGCGACCAAGGTCGGCTCCGAGCTGCCCGACGACCGCTACCTCTTCCTCAGCGACATCCTGCCGACCGCCTGGCAGGGCGTCGCCTACGCCGGCCTCGAGCCCGGCGAGACGCTCGGCGTCATGGGGCTCGGCCCCGTCGGCCAGTTCGTCGCGCGCATCGGCCGGCACCTCGGCCACCGCGTGATCGCCGTCGAGCCGGTCGCCGAGCGCCGTGCCATGGCGGAGCGCTACGGCGTCGAGACGCTCGACATGGCGAACGCGACGGACGCGCTCAAGGACCTCACCGAGGGCCGCGGTCCCGACCGCATCGTCGACGCCGTCGGCATGGAGGCGCACGGCGCGCCCGGCACCGCGACGGCGCAGCAGCTCGTGGGTGCGCTGCCGGACCTGCTCGCGAAGCCGCTCATGAAGCACGCGGGCCTCGACCGGCTCTCCGCGATGCACACGGCGTTCGACGCCGTGCGGCGAGGCGGCACCGTGTCGCTCAGCGGCGTCTACGTCGGCTCCGCCGACCCCATGCCGATGATGACGCTCTTCGACAAGCAGATCACGCTGCGGATGGGCCAGTGCAACGTGCAGTCGTGGCGCGACGAGCTGCTGCCGATCGTCGAGGACCCGGCCGACCCGCTCGGCACCGCCGACCTCACCACGCACCGCGTGCCGCTCGAGCAGGCGCCCGACATGTACGAGATCTTCCAGAAGAAGGAGGACGAGTGCATCAAGGTCGTCCTCGAGCCCTAGCCGCAGGCGGTCGGCAGACCGAGGCGGATCCTCGCCTGGGCATCATCCGGTCGACGGCGGATGACCTCGCGCCTGCGGCCGTCTTAGCATGAAGAGTACCTAGAACGCTTCAGCCAGGACTGTCATTCCCGGAATCTCCCTGCCTGCAAACCAGTTACTTCGCAACAGGGCTTCTGAATCAGACAACCCGCTGATGTAATCACCGATTGCGCGGTAGTGTCGCTTGTCGAGGTCGTCGCCGAGCCCAATATTCAGGTCGATGCCTGCATGGACGAGGGCTTCCCGGAGAGCTGGCGGCAGGCTCGCGGGACTCGGTGAGGTCGTCAGCCAGTCGACCAGGCTGTCGAAGAGCGTGCGGATCGCCCGCGTCTGAGCACGCTGAATAACTCCCATCTGTGGCGACTGAATCAGCCAGTGTCTAGTAATGATCTTCAACACCTGTACCTCGTGCCACGACGGGACACTCAGGCGTACGATCGCCGCATCGCGATAAGGAAGCGCGTCGTCGATTTCGAGCGCGCTAACGTACTCGCCAATCTTCTCACTCAGATGGTCACGAAGTACTACCGGTAGTGCGGTTTCCTCGGCTGCCAGTTTCGACACCTGCCCGACCAGCGTCGCAGTTCGCGTTATGGCGAAGTAATACTGGTCATCGTCGAAAAGGCCTTTGTAGGTGCGCCGCAACTTCTCGGAGGCTCGCGTGAAGGGGTCGGCACTTTGCGACTGAGTGAATCGCTCGCTTCCGGAGATGTCTTTTGCCGCAGCGCTTGCATCTTCGAGCTTTAGCATCACATCCCGAAGGTCGATCATTCCCGCCGAGCAGAAGTCTTCGAGATCATGGATCGCATATGCGATGTCATCGGCTAGATCCATAATGGATGCCTCGAGGCTTTGCTGGCGGTTAGAGATGAAATCTTCGCCCATCACCTTACGCCGCACCAGGTCGTACCGGCTTCGGTCTTCTCGGTAGGCGCCATATTTCGAGGGCTTCTGGGGACGCCGGTTCGGCCCGCTTGCACCAGCACCAGCACGCGCAGCTGCACCAGCAGAGAGCGCTGCCGCGTTTCCCTCCTCCTGGTCCGCTTTCGGCGCCTGCCGCTCGGTCACTGTCGGCAACTCGGCGTCTTCGCGGTGCCACGGGTACTTCAAAATCGCGCACAAAGTTACATTCGTGAGATCCATGTCCGTGCGCTTCAACGTACTGCCCTCGAGCCGCGTCACAATCCGGAATGACTGCGGGTTTCCCTCGAACCCGTCATCGGTCCGCGGGTGCAGCAAGTTGTGCAACTCGTTTTCTCCCGCATGCCCAAACGGCGCATGCCCGAGATCATGCGCGAGTCCCGCAGCCTCACAAGCCGCGATGTCCAGCCCTCCGTGTTCATAGACCAGATCCGCCACCGCACGATCGACGCGAGCCCGACGCACCACCAACTCCGCCAACTCGCGGGCAACGAGCGCAACCTTGTGTGTATGAGACTCGCGACTGTGCATGCGAGCGGCGGCGAGGTCCGGTGATACAACCTGCGTGACGCCAGCAAGCCGCCTCAAGGCCGACGAGTACCCAAGCCGGCCGCGATCTCGCTCTGTTTCCGTGCGTGAGTCGCCGGGCCTCTCTCGCGGCGCGGCGTCCCCGCGGCCGTACCGGTCCGTGAACCTGGCTGAGTCAACAAGGGAGCCGTCGGGCAGTTCCGAGAGACCAGCCTCACCGGCGTGGCCCGGCGCGGTGGGCAGCTCGCTCACCCTCAGGCTGCAGCGGTGAGGGTGTCGTCGGC
>Ga0213837_1000331_pt1 | contig 56086 bp, 51 predicted proteins | sample SWPATP12_FD_160572 | JGI IMG/M metagenome (GOLD analysis project Ga0213837, IMG submission 160572) | Coastal seawater microbial communities from Marineland, Florida, United States - SWPA TP1 #2 | ecosystem: Environmental > Aquatic > Marine > Coastal | place: USA: Florida | collected 2016-08-06
GTTTGATCAACTCAATGATACGAGACTGCTGTTGCGCTTTTCCGGACATAACACCCTATCCACTGAAGGTCTTGGCGGGCAAAAAACAAGCCGAGGATTATACCCGAGCTAGGACCTCACGCGCCAGTTGAGGTCGGGGTTTGTGCAGGAACTTTGCGATTTAACAGGTTGAGCAACTGAACTTTTTCCTCAGCACTCAGCCCGGTCTGCCGTTCCTTCCTGATCAATTGATCCAGGCTTCGCTCGCGTTGGCGGGCGGACAAGCTAGTTATAGTGTCGAAAAACTGTTGTTCAAGGTTATCGGCCGAGATCAGCCATTCCTTTTCCGCCAGTTGTCGTAATAATCGTCCCTGATCGGTTCCGTGCCAGCGGGCGATCAGTTGCAGCGACCGCAGCTTCGGATTCTTTTGCAGCGCCTCAAGCAGCGCGACCAGCAATTGCGAGTAAACGTTGTCTTCGGCCGCAAAGTGGCTGGTATCTTCCACTTTCTGCGACAGGTCAGGATGGTGCAGCAGTGTCCTGAGGGCTGTCAGCGTCGGCGGCTCGACCGTCGCCGGAGTTCGTGGCGTACGCGGTTCAAAATCCGGCCGTTTGCCGTTCTTGTCCCACTTCTTGCCTTTGTCCCACGGCTTGTTGTCCCACTTTTTCTTCTGTCCGCCCGGCGCCTGCGGTGCCCATTCCTGTTGCGGCTCGTAGGCGTCGTGGGGCTGGTAGTCGCCGTAATCGGGCACCGAATCGTAGTCAAACCCCGGGTCGTAAGCCGGCGGCGCTTCAGCAGGTGCCGATTGCACCAACTGAGTGACCGCTGCCGCGTCCAGCCCGGTAATTTCCTTGAGTCGCCGACGCATCAGCTCGCGCAGGTTGGCGCCCGGTACTTTTTCGATCAGCGGCGCTGCCAGGGTGACCATGTGCGCCTTGCCTTCCAGAGAGCGCGGATCGGCCTCTTTGGTCAGCTGCTCGAAAAAATAATCGGCCAGCGGTTGTGCGTGCTGGTTGATCCTGGCCTTGAACGCATCGGTGCCTTCGGCGCGAACCAGTGTGTCCGGGTCCTCGCCTTCGGGCAGAAACAGGAACCGCGCCCGGCGCCCGTCCTGCAAACTTGAAAGCGTTGCTTCCAAGGCGCGCCAGGCGGCGTTACGGCCTGCCTGGTCGCCGTCGAAGCAGAACAACACGTTCGGCACCACGCGAAACAGGCGTTTCAAATGTTCTTCGCTGGTCGCGGTACCCAGCGTGGCGACGGCATTGCGCAAGCCTTGTTGGGCGAGGGCGATGACGTCCATGTAGCCTTCGACAACGATGATCTCGTCGAGGTTGCGATTGTGTTTGCGCGCCTCGAACAGGCCGTACAGCTCCTGGCCCTTGTGAAACACCGGTGTTTCGGGGGAGTTCAGGTATTTCGGCTTGTCATCACCCAGCACCCGGCCGCCAAAAGCGATGACCCGGCCGCGGCTGTCGCGAATCGGGAACATGACCCGATCACGGAAGCGGTCGTAGCGCTTGCCAGTTTCGGCGTTCTCGATCAGCAGGCCGGCGTCGATCATGGCCTTCTGCTGAAGGGTGTCGCTGCTTAGGTGTTTGTAGAGATTGTCCCAGCCGGGTGGGGCGAACCCCAGGCCGAAATCGCGGGCGATCTCTCCCGAAAGACCACGGCCTTTGAGATAGTCCACTGCGGATTTGCGTGTCGGATGGCTTTTCAGCGCGGCACGGTAGAAATCGGCAGCGGCGGTCAATAACGGGTAAAGCGGCGAATCCGTGGGTTGCCGTGGCTTTTGGCCTCTGACGCCCTGTTCGCGGGGTACTTCCATGCCGGCGGCTTTGGCCAGTTCCTCGACGGCCTGGGGGAAATCCAGGTTGTCGTGGTCCATGATGAAGCCGAGGGCGTTGCCGCCTGCGCCACAGCCGAAGCAGTAATAGAACTGTTTGTCGGGGCTGACGCTGAACGACGGTGTCTTCTCCTTGTGGAAAGGACAGCAGGCACTGAAATTCTTGCCGGTTTTCTTGAGCTGAACGCGTGAACTGACCACATCGACGATGTCAGTGCGGTTCAGGAGGTCGTCAATAAAACCTTGGGGAATCAGTCCGGCCATGGCGTTCTCATCATCAGGCGCCCCGCCAGAAAGATCGTGGCGAATCCAAAGCTTAACGACGGTTGCTTGGTCAGTGTAGACGGGTCAACGTAGCCTTGTTCAGGCTGGAAGAGTTCGACAGAGCCAGTCTTGATCGCGTTCGCGATGGCGAAAGCCTCGGTCTGTAAAGCGTGGAGCAGAAACTGCAACTGCCGACAGCCCGGCTTTGAGGGCCGGGCAAGGCAGAAGCTTGCGACAGACGTCTGTATTAGTACAGACGAACGGCGCGGCGCTGTTCGCGCTGAACTTTCTTGGCGTGACGCTTAACAGCTGCAGCTGCCTTACGCTTACGCTCGGAAGTTGGCTTCTCGTAAAATTCGCGGCTACGAACTTCGGCCAGAGTGCCGGCTTTCTCGCAGGAGCGCTTGAAACGACGCAGAGCTACGTCGAAGGGTTCATTCTCTTTAACTTTGACGGCTGGCATCCAGAGCTACCTTCATTCATTACCGGGGTCGACGCCTCGCACAACACTTGTACTGAGTACGCCGGTTTTAAGGGTTGCGGATGTTAACCCCTCGGCGCGAGGAATGCAAAGCCTCTGATCGAAAAGCACTGGTCGCAGGCATGAGCGGCGACTATTATGCGCGCCTTCGAAATCAGCCTCCACAAGGCGTACCCCATGTTAGTACTGGGAATGGAAACATCCTGCGACGAGACCGGCGTAGCGCTCTACGACAGCGAACGCGGGCTTCTCGCCGATGCATTGTTCAGCCAGATCGACCTTCACAGGGTCTATGGCGGCGTGGTGCCCGAGCTTGCCTCGCGCGATCACGTCAAACGCATGCTGCCCCTGATTCGTCAGGTGTTGGCCGAGGCCGATTGCGCCGCGACCGAGATTGATGCGATCGCTTACACAGCAGGCCCGGGCCTGGTCGGGGCCTTGCTGGTCGGGGCTTCCTGCGCCCAGGCGCTGGCATTTGCCTGGGACATACCGGCTCTGGGCGTTCACCACATGGAGGGTCATTTGCTGGCCCCGATGCTGGAAGAGCAACCGCCGGAGTTTCCGTTCGTCGCTTTGTTGGTTTCCGGCGGTCATACGCAGCTGGTTCGCGTGGATGGCATCGGCCTCTATGAGCTGCTGGGCGAGACCCTGGACGACGCCGCCGGTGAAGCCTTCGACAAGACGGCCAAGATGATGGGCCTGAATTACCCCGGCGGCCCCGAGATTTCCCGTCTGGCCCTCAAAGGTGTGCCAGGGCGTTTCACCTTTCCACGGCCAATGACCGATCGTCCGGGCCTGACCTTCAGCTTCAGCGGCCTGAAAACCTCGGCGCTGAACACCTGGCAGCAGTGCCAGAGCGCTGGGGACGACGGCGAGCAAACCCGTTGCGACATCGCGCTGGCCTTCCAGGATGCGGTGGTGGAGACTCTGACCATCAAGTGCAAGCGCGCGCTGAAACAGACCGGGCTCAAGCGTCTGGTGATCGCTGGTGGCGTCAGTGCCAACAGGGCGTTGCGTCACTCGCTGGAGTCAATGCTCGGCGGTCTGGGCGGCAACGTGTATTACGCGCGGCCCGAGTTCTGCACCGATAACGGCGCGATGATCGCTTTCGCCGGTTGCCAGCGTCTCATGGCCGGTCAGCGCGAAAGCCTGAGCATCAGCGTCCAGGCGCGTTGGCCCATGGAGCAGTTACCGGGTTTGTAACAAGCAGTGAACGATGAAAGAAAAAGGCTCGCATGAGCCTTTTTCATATTTTGCTTTCAGAAATGCCGTTCGCGCCCGGCGAAGAGGTCGCGTAGATTGCCGCGATGTCGCCAGACGATCAGCAAGGTCAGTACGGTCATGGGCACTAACGCGTGAGGCTCCTGCCAGGCCAGCAGCGGCAGGGTCAGCGGCGTTGCGATCAGCGCGGCCAACGAGCTGGTGCGGGTGAGGTAGAAGGTCAGCAGCCACGTGGCAATGGCCAAAAGGGCTGCCGGCGGATAAAGGCCCAGCAGCACGCCGGCGGCAGTGGCGACGCCCTTGCCGCCACGAAAGCGAAAGTACAGCGGGAACAGATGCCCGATGACGGCGTAAAGCCCGATCCAGGCCTGTTGCCGGGCATCGAGTCCGGCCCAGGCGGCGATGAGTACGGGGATCAACCCTTTGCAGACGTCGCCGATCAGCGTCAGGATAGCGAGCTTCTTGCCTGCCAGGCGCAACATGTTGGTGGCGCCTGCGTTGCCCGAGCCACTGACGCGCGGGTCCGGGCTGCCGCTGATGCGGCTGAGCAGGATGGCAAAGGACAGCGAGCCGAGCAGGTAGGCGAGGATCGCCAGTAACCAAAACATGCTAACCATTCCGGGCGGGGATGCCCTGATTCTAACGGCGCATCGCGCCCTTGTCGTGCAGCGGAGAGAAAGGCTTGGACAGAGTTTTCATTGAGGGTCTGGAGGTCGATACGGTGATCGGCGCCTACGACTGGGAACGTGGCATTCGCCAGGTTCTGCGTCTGGACCTGAGTTTTGCCTGGGACAATCGGCCTGCCGCGGCGGGTGATGACCTGAGCAAGGCGCTCGACTACGCCAGTGTTTCCGCGCGCATACAGGCTTTTGCCGAAGCCTCGCAATTCCAGTTGGTGGAAACCTTCGCCGAGCGTCTGGCCGAAGTGTTGATGAGTGAATTCAACATCCCCTGGCTGCACCTGAAACTGACCAAGCCTGGCGCTGTGCCGGCAGCCAAGGGCGTGGGCGTGGAGATCGAGCGCGGATGCCGCTGACACGGGTTTTCCTCGGACTGGGCAGCAATATCGACCGCCATCGCCATCTGCGCGCCGGGCTGGATGCGCTGGCCGGTTTTCTGACCGACATGTCCTGCTCGCCGGTGTTCGAGAGTCACCCGGTGGGCATCAAGAGCGGGCCGTTCATCAATCTGGTGGTGTCGGCGTTGACTGATCTGCCGTTGATCGAACTGGATCGCCGCCTGAAATTCATCGAAGCCGATAACGGTCGTTACGCCCCGGATCGCAAGGGCCTGCCGCTGGATATCGACGTGCTGCTGTACGACGAGCATGTGGGTAATTTCGACGGGCTGGTGTTGCCCCGCGCCGAGATTCTGAAGAATGCGTTTGTGTTGTGGCCGCTTTCGCTGATTGCGCCGGAAAAAGCTCATCCTGAAGTGGGAATGAGCTTTGCGAGGTTGTGGGAAGAGGCGCAGATCCAGCAGCAGCTTTGGCCGGTGGCGTTTGAGTGGCGGGGGCAGTCATTGACGCCGGATACGATGCTGCGCCCGCACTGACAGGTATCACTGTTCTGTGGGAGTAATCACGTATCTGGTGCTCGATCACATCTGATACGACGCCCTGTAAAACGTCAGCGTATCCAGCCGCTCGCGTTTAAGCGCCTCACCCAGTTCCTGCCCTTGATAACCCTTGTCCAGCAACGGCTGCACGGCGACCTGCCTTGCAGCTAGCGCTGCGCCGCGCAAATAGTCGGCTTGTGGATAACTGCGATCCTCAAAGCCCTTGCGACCGCGGGCGTCCATTTCGCAGGCGACGATGAACTCCTCGAAGCGCTGCGGGCGTCGGTAAACGTCGAAACTCTGCAGCAGGTCGAGCACCGTCGAAGGTTTTAGCTCCAGGGCGCGATGGCCATGGGTGTGATACTGGCCCACCAGCAGCGCCAGTTCCTGACAATCCCTCGGCACCTTGAAGCGCAGGCTCACGGCCTTGATCGCCTTGAGACCCTTCTGTTCATGGGCGATGTGTCGTGGCCATTCTTCTTCCGGCGTCAGGCCTTTACCCAGGTCGTGCAGTAGGCAGGCCCAGCGCACGCTCAGCGGCTGGCGATGCAGGGCTGCCTGATGCAATACGCTCAGCACATGCAAGCCTGTGTCGATTTCCGGGTGGTGAGCCTCAGGCTGAGGCACGCCAAACAGCGTGTCGATTTCGGGCATCAACACCTTGAGTGCGCCGCAGTCACGCAACACCTCGATAAACACCTGGGGCTCGCGCTCCATCAGCGCGCGGGAAATTTCCTTCCAGCTGCGCTCCGGTGTCAGGGCTTGCAGCTCGCCCGAGGCGCTGAGTTGACGCATCAATTGCAACGTTTCAGGGGCGATGGTGAAACCGTCGGGGGCATAGCGGGCCGCGAAGCGGGCGACACGAAGCACTCGCAAGGGATCTTCGGCGAACGCGGGTGAAACGTGACGCAAAATGCGCGCCTCGAGATCGCGCTGGCCATGGTAAGGGTCGGTCAGGTGGCCGTCTTTGTCCTCGGCGATGGCGTTGATGGTCAGGTCGCGGCGAATCAGGTCTTCTTCGAGGGTGACGTCAGGATCGGCGTGAAACACAAAGCCGCCATAGCCCGGCGCGGTCTTGCGCTCGGTGCGCGCCAGCGCGTATTCCTCGCCAGTGAGGGGGTGCAGAAATACCGGGAAATCCGTGCCGACCGGGCGATAGCCCTTGATCAGCATTTCGTCGGTCGTCGCGCCGACGACCACCCAGTCCGTGTCAGCGACCGCCTTGCCAAGCAGGCGATCGCGAACCGCTCCGCCAACTTTATAAAACTGCATAAAAAACCTCCGTAAGCGCGACAGGATAAACCTTACGTCGTCCTTGCGGAGGTGCAAATTGCTTAATCAGGCAAACGACCGTCAGGTCGAGTAACCCCTATAGATGAACGACGGCCAGGTCGAGCCGGGGATATTCACTGTCAGCGTGTTCGCTTCTCGGGGGTACGTGGTGGACTTTCATGACCTGATCGCCTTGCAAGGTCTCCAAGTGAATATCGAAGCCCCACAAGCGATGCAGGTGTTTGAGCACTTCGTCGGTGGAATCGCCCAAGGGTTTGCGGTCGTGTTGTTGGTGGCGCAGGGTCAGCGAACGGTCGCCGCGACGATCGATGCTGTAGATCTGCACGTTGGGTTCGCGGTTGCCCAGGTTGTACTGAGCGGCGAGGGTTTCCCTGATGGTTCTGTAGCCGGCTTCGTCATGGATCGCAGGAACCAGCAAATCCTCCTTCTGATCGTCATCGAGAATGCTGAACAGCTTCAGGTCGCGAATCACCTTGGGCGAGAGGTACTGCAGGATGAAACTCTCGTCCTTGAAGCTGCTCATCGCGAACTTGATGGCTGTCAGCCAATCGGTGCCGGCAAGGTCCGGGAACCAGCGGCGGTCTTCTTCGGTGGGGTGTTCGCACATCCGCCGAATGTCCTGATACATGGCAAAACCCAGGGTGTACGGGTTGATGCCGCTGTAATACGGGCTGTCGAAACCGGGCTGGAACACCACGCTGGTATGGGACTGCAGGAATTCGAGCATGAAGCCTTCAGTGACCAGGCCTTCGTCGTACAAGTCGTTCATCAAGGTGTAGTGCCAGAACGTTGCCCAGCCTTCGTTCATGACCTGGGTCTGACGTTGTGGGTAGAAATACTGGGCGATCTTGCGCACGATCCGGACCACTTCACGCTGCCAAGGCTCCAGCAATGGGGCGTGTTTTTCGATGAAATAGAGGATGTTTTCCTGCGGTTCGGCCGGGAAGCGCGCGTTGTCCTCCTTGTCATTCTTGCTGGCGTTTTTCGGAATGGTGCGCCACAGATCGTTGATCTGCTTTTGCAGGTGCTCTTCGCGATCCTTCATGCGGCGGCGTTCTTCTTCCGCCGAAATGGGGTAGGGGCGCTTGTAGCGGTCGACGCCGTAATTCATCAGTGCGTGGCAGGAATCGAGCAGATCCTCGACCGCATCGATGCCGTGGCGCTCTTCGCATTGCATGATGTACTGCTTGGCGAACACCAGGTAGTCGATGATCGAGCTGGCGTCGGTCCAGGTGCGGAACAGGTAATTGCCCTTGAAGAAGCTGTTGTGCCCGTAGCAGGCATGGGCCACGACCAGCGCCTGCATGCAGATGGTGTTTTCTTCCATCAGATAGGCGATGCACGGGTCGGAGTTGATGACGATCTCGTAGGCCAGACCCATCTGGCCACGTGAGTAGGATTTTTCCGTGCTGAGGAAGTGCTTGCCGTAGGACCAATGGTGATAGCCCAGCGGCATGCCGACCGACGCATAGGCGTCCATCATCTGCTCGGCGGTGATCACCTCGATCTGGTTGGGGTAGGTGTCCAGGGCATAACGCTCGGCGATGCGGCTGATCTCCCGGTCGTAGGCCTGGATCAGTTCGAACGTCCACTCTGAACCCGTGGAAAGGGGTTGGCGCTTCTGCTCTCTAGCGGTCATGTCACTAACCTGCGCTGGAAGAGTTCACGGAATACCGGGTAAATATCGCCGGCGGAAACCAACTGTTGCTGCGCGAAGGTGTCGGCAAACGCCTCGCCGATGCGCTCGTATTCAAACCACAGCGCCTGATGCTCGCGTGGGGTGATTTCGACGTAAGTGTAGTACTGCACGAACGGCATGATCTGCTTGATCAGGATGTCGCGGCAGATGGGCGAATCGTCGTTCCAGTTGTCGCCGTCCGAAGCTTGGGCGGCGTAGATGTTCCACTCGTTGGTGGGATAGCGCTCGGCCATGATCTCCTGCATCAGTTTCAGGGCGCTGGAGACGATGGTGCCGCCGGTTTCCCGCGAATAGAAAAACTCCTCCTCATCGACTTCCCGCGCACTGGTGTGATGGCGGATGAACACCACTTCGATCTTGTCGTAGTTCCGCTTCAGGAACAGGTACAGCAGGATGAAGAAGCGCTTGGCGATGTCCTTGGTCGCTTGGGTCATGGAGCCCGAAACGTCCATCAGGCAGAACATCACGGCTTTGGAGCTAGGGTTGGGCTGTTTGACCAGCAGGTTGTATTTGAGGTCGAAGGTGTCCAGATAAGGGACGCGTTTGATGCGCGCCTGCAAGCGCTGGATTTCGACTTCCAGTTCTTGAATGTCTCCGAAGTTGTCAGGTTCTTCGCGTTTCAGGCGTTCAAGTTCCGCAATCGCGAGTTTGAGTTTGGCCCGGCTGCTGCCGGACAGCGCGATGCGGCGGGCGTGTGCCGAGCGCAACGTGCGGATGATGTTGATGCGTGACGGGTTGCCTTCGTTGCTGATGCCCGCGCGAACGGTCTTGAAGGTGTCGGTGCCGCTGAGGTTACGTTTGACGAGATTGGGCAGTTCGAGGTCTTCGAACATGAATTCCAGGAATTCTTCCTGGGTGATCTGGAACACGAACTCGTCCATGCCTTCGCCGGAGTTGCTCGCCTTGCCGGCGCCTTTGCCACCGCCGCCCCCCTGCGGGCGGGCGATGTGTTCACCGGAAGTGAATTCCTTGTTGCCGGGGTGGACAACGGTCTGTTTGCCACCGCGCCCATGGTGCAACACCGGCTCATCGATGTCGCGACCGGGAATGCTGATCTGCTCGCCGTGCTCCATATCGGTAATGGAGCGGCGGCTGACAGCTTCCTCGACTGCTTTCTTGATGTGGTCACGGTAACGACGCAGAAAGCGCTGCCGATTCACCGTGCTCTTGTTCTTGCCATTGAGACGTCGGTCGATCACATAACTCATACGAGGGCCCCTTCGGGGAGCTGCAAGCCATAAGCCGCAAGCTGCAAGTTTTGACCGCAAACACCACACTTCAAGCTACAAGCCCCAAGCCATGCGGTGGTCGATCAAACGCGCCGCATCGCTTTGAGCTTGCCGCTTGAAGCTAACAACTTGTCGCTGCTTTATTGTGATTTGCGCACGCGCAGGTACCACTCGGAGAGCAGCCGTACCTGTTTGTCGGTGTAACCCCGCTCGACCATCCGGGTGACGAAGTCGTTGTGTTTCTGCTGGTCCTCTTTGCTGGCTTTGGCGTTGAAACTGATCACCGGCAGCAGATCTTCGGTGTTGGAGAACATTTTTTTCTCGATCACCACCCGCAGCTTCTCGTAGCCGAGCCAGGTCGGGTTCTTGCCATTGTTGTTGGCGCGGGCACGCAGGACGAAGTTGACGATCTCGTTGCGGAAATCCTTCGGATTGCTGATGCCAGCCGGTTTTTCGATCTTTTCCAGCTCTTCATTGAGCGCGACGCGGTTGAGGATTTCGCCGGTTTCCGGATCGCGGTATTCCTGATCCTGAATCCAGAAGTCTGCGTACAGCACGTAGCGGTCGAAGATGTTCTGGCCGTACTCGCTGTAGGACTCCAGATAAGCCGTCTGGATTTCCTTGCCGATGAACTCGATGTAGCGCGGCGCCAGGTATTCCTTGATGAAGCGTAGGTAGCGCTCGCGGGTTTCGGCCTGGAACTGCTCCTGTTCGATCTGCTGTTCGAGTACGTACAACAGGTGCACCGGGTTGGCGGCGACTTCGTGGGGGTCGAAGTTGAAGACCTTCGAAAGGATCTTGAACGCAAAGCGGGTCGACAGGCCGTTCATGCCTTCGTCGACGCCCGCGCTGTCGCGGTACTCCTGAATCGACTTGGCTTTGGGGTCGGTGTCCTTGAGGTTTTCGCCGTCGTACACGCGCATCTTGGAGTAGATGTTGGAGTTTTCAGGCTCCTTGAGGCGTGACAGAACGGTGAACTGCGCGAGCATTTTCAGCGTGTCGGGCGCGCAGTGCGCCTTGGCCAGCGAGCTGTTGAACAAGAGTTTGTCGTAGATCTTGATCTCGTCGCTGACACGCAGGCAATACGGCACCTTGACGATGTAGATACGGTCGATGAAGGCTTCGTTGTTCTTGTTGTTGCGGAAGCTGTGCCATTCCGATTCGTTGGAGTGGGCCAGCAGAATGCCGGTGAACGGGATCGCGCCCAGGCCTTCGGTACTGTTGTAGTTACCTTCCTGGGTGGCGGTGAGCAGTGGGTGCAGGACCTTGATCGGGGCCTTGAACATCTCCACGAATTCCATCAGGCCCTGGTTGGCCCGGCACAGCGCGCCCGAATAACTGTAGGCGTCGGCGTCGTTCTGTGGGTATTCCTCGAGTTTGCGGATGTCGACCTTGCCGACCAGCGCCGAGATGTCCTGGTTGTTCTCATCACCCGGTTCGGTCTTGGCTACGGCGATCTGGTTGAGAATCGACGGATAGAGTTTCACCACCTTGAACTGGCTGATGTCGCCCCCGAACTCGGCCAGACGCTTGGTCGCCCAGGGCGACATGATGGTGTTCAGATAGCGACGCGGGATGCCGTAGTCCTCTTCGAGGATCGTCCCGTCTTCGGTGGGTTTGAACAGGCCCAAGGGCGATTCGAAAACCGGGGAGCCCTTGATGGCATAGAAAGGTACTTTTTCAACAAGCTGTTTGAGTTTTTCAGCCAGGGACGACTTGCCGCCGCCTACCGGGCCGAGCAGGTAAAGGATCTGTTTCTTCTCTTCCAGGCCCTGGGCGGCGTGGCGGAAGTACGAGACGATTTGCTCGATGCAGTCCTCCATGCCGTGGAAATCCTCGAACGCCGGATAGCGCCGAATGACCTTGTTGGAGAAGATGCGCGACAGCCTTGAGTTGGTCGACGTGTCGAACAGCTCGGGCTCGCCAATGGCCATCAGAAGACGTTCTGCGGCTGAGGCGTATGCGCTGCGATCGGTTTTGCAGAGCTCTAGATACTCCTGTAGCGAGAGCTCTTCCTGGCGGGTGGACTCAAAGCGTTGTTGGAAGTGGCTAAAAATACTCATGACGTCACCTCGCTCGATACGTGGAGCCGGCGGCGGATCGTCAGTCGATGCTGGATGACTGCTGATCACTCAGCGGTCATTTACCCCCCAAACACCATAAAAGTAGCTACCGATGACCCACGCGCCGGTGTACCGGCTCTCCCCTGATTCGGATGGCCTGAGGACAAGGATAGTTCGGATTCGCACACAGAAAGAAGGAAGGCGTATGAATGAAGTGCAGCCGTTCGTCAGTTCGACGCGCGAGGCCGCGTAGAACGCGGCTTGGCGCCCTGAAAAAATATTTTTCGATCAGCCTTGCGCGGTTTCGGTCGGGAATGTGTTTTTCCACAGCTCGAAACCGCCGTCCATGCTGTAGACCTCGGAGAAGCCCTGACCTACAAGATAGGCCGCCGCGCTCTGGCTTGAGTTGCCGTGATAGCAGACGACGACGAGTGGCTTGTCGAGGTCGGCATTGCGGATGAAGTCGGCGATCGAATGGTTGTCCAGATGATGCGAGTCGGGGATGTGATTGCTGGCGAACGTCTGCGCGTCGCGTACGTCGACCAGCACGGCGCCTTGTTCGCGCAGGGCCTGGGCCTGCTCCGGCGGGATGCGTTTGAAGTCGGTCATGGCATGGGCTCCTGGGCCGTTGGGTTCTCGAAGGGTCGAGAACGAAAAAGAGGATTCTAACGCCGGGCCGCGCTTGGGTCGCCGGTCAGTGTGTCGGCAGATGTCGACGCTGCGAGATTGCCACCCTCGTCGCAGTCGCAGCGGATCAGCTCACGGGTGTCGACGTTGAGCATCGACATCGCGCCGCCCCACACGCAACCGGTGTCCAGTGCGTAAATGCCTGGCTCGTCGCAGCGACCTTCAAGCGCCGCCCAATGGCCGAAAATGATGTTCAGGCCTCGGGTCTTGCGCTCCTTGTGACTGAACCACGGCGCGTAGCCGGCTGGCGCGCTGTCCAGGCCTTCCTTGCTCTTGAGGTCGAGTTTGCCGTCGCTGGTGCAAAAGCGCATGCGCGTGAAGTAGTTGGTGATCACGCGCAGCCGGGTGATGCCATGCAGGTCTTTGTCCCATTTGGCGGGCTCGTTGCCGTACATGCCGTCCAGAAATGGCTCGAACAGATTGTCGTCACGCAGGGCTTGTTCGACTTCCTCAGCGCAGCGCAGGGCTTTTTTCAGTGTCCACTGCGGCGGGATGCCGGCATGCACCAGCGCGATGTCGCGCTCGGTGTCGTAATGCATGAGCTTTTGCTGGCGCAGCCAGTCGAGCAGCTCCGTGGCATCGGGCGCTTCGAGGATCTCGCGAAGGGTGTCGCCCTTTTTCAGCCGCTCGATGTTGCGCCCGGCGGCGAGCAGATGCAGGTCATGGTTGCCCAGCACGCAGACGACGGATTCCCGAATGCGGTACAGAAAACGCAGGGTTTCCAGCGACTGCGGGCCGCGGTTGACCAGGTCACCCACCAGCCAGAGTTTGTCTCTGCTGTAGTCGAACGACACGCGCTTGAGCAGGCACTTCAGGGGTTCGAGGCACCCCTGCAGATCGCCGACTGCATACACCGCCATCAGTGAAGCGCCCCCGGCACCGCCAGCCGGAACGGAGCAATGATGGCGTCGAAGCGTTTGCCGTCGTCGGCCAGCATCTGGTAGCTGCCCTGCATGTTGCCGACCTTGGTGGTCATGACCGTGCCGCTGCTGTAGGTGTGGCTCTGGCCTGCCTGAATCAGCGGCTGCTGCCCCACGACGCCCTCGCCACGCACTTCTTCGACATTGCCGTCGCCGTCGGTGATCACCCAGTGGCGCGACAGCAGCTTGGCTGGCAACTCGCCGTTGTTGTGAACCGTGACGGTGTAGGCGAAGGCAAAGCGGTTCTGCTCTGGCTGAGATTGTTCCGAGAGAAAGCGGGTGACGACGCTGACGTCGATCTGATAACGAGGATCGGACATGCAAGAGGCCTTGAAAGCGGGAGCGGAAAAAGCCGGAAAAGCCCGGAGAAGAATGAGTCTAGGACATGTAACGGGTAAAAAACCATCGAGTGCTTTGACCCGACATGTCCCCGGAGGTTTAAGCGACGACAGGCTTGTCCGCCAGTTTGTCGGCCAGACGCACGAACGCGGCCAGATCCAGTTGCTCCGGACGCAGGCTGCCATCGACGCCCGCCTCAGTGATTTCCTCACTCGTGAGCAGGGCCTTGAGGGTGTTGCGCAAGGTCTTGCGGCGCTGATTGAAGGCTTCGCGAACGACGCGCTCCAGCAGGCGGTGATCCTTGGCCGGGTGCGGCAGGGTTTCGTGCGGAACCAGACGAACGATTGCCGAGTCGACTTTTGGCGGCGGGTTGAACGCGCCAGGGCCGACGTTGAACAGGTGCTCCACGCGGCAGTGGTACTGAACCATGATCGACAGACGACCCCAGTCGCCACCGCCAGGGCCTGCGGCCAGACGCTCGACCACTTCCTTTTGCAGCATGAAGTGCATGTCGCGGATCAGGTGGGCGTTCTGCAGCAGGTGAAAGATCAGCGGCGTGGAAATGTTGTACGGCAGGTTGCCGACCACACGCAGGGTGTTGGGGGCTGCGTTGAGGGTGTTGAAGTCGAACTTCAGCGCATCGCCCTGATGCAGGTTGAAGTTGGGCAGGTGGCTGAACTGACCCATCAGGATCGGCACCAGGTCCTTGTCCAGCTCAACGACGTCCAGTTGCGCGCCGCTGCTCAGCAGGCCTTCGGTCAGGGCACCCTGGCCCGGGCCGATTTCCAGCATGCGGTCCTCGGCCTTGGCGCGGATCGAGCGCAGGATCTTGTCGATCACGCCCGCATCGTGCAGGAAGTTCTGGCCGAAGCGCTTGCGCGCCTTGTGTTGGTATTGCTCAGTCATTGATGTGTCTCGGCCATCTGATAGGCGGTGTGCAGCGCGACCTTGAGGCTGCCGGTGTCGATCTTGCCGCTGCCGGCCAGATCCAGCGCCGTGCCGTGATCCACGGAGGTGCGGATGATCGGCAGGCCAAGGGTGACGTTGACGGCGGCGCCGAAGCCTTTGTACTTCAGCACGGGCAGGCCCTGGTCGTGGTACATCGCCAGCACTGCGTCGCAGTGCTCCAGATATTTGGGGGTAAACAGAGTGTCGGCGGGCAGCGGGCCACGCAGGTCCATGCCCTCGCTGCGCAGACGCTCCAGAGTGGGTTCGATGATGTCGATTTCTTCGCGGCCCAAGTGGCCGCTTTCGCCCGCGTGGGGATTGAGTCCGCAGACCAGAATGCGCGGTTGGGCGATGCCGAACTTGTTGACCAGATCGGCGTGGAGAATACGCGTGACGCGCTCCAGCCGATCCGCGGTGATGGCGTCGGCGATGTCGCGCAGGGGCAGGTGAGTGGTCACCAGTGCCACGCGCAGATCACCGGTGGCGAGCATCATCACCACTTGTTCGGTCTGGGTCAGTTCAGCGAGAAACTCGGTGTGCCCCGAAAAGGCGATGCCGCTTTCGTTGATCACGCTCTTGTTCACGGGAGCGGTGATCATCCCGGCGAAGTCGCCGCTCAGGCAGCCTTGCCCGGCGCGGGTGAGGGTTTCGAGCACGAACGGGCCATTGGCCTTGTTCAGTTGCCCGGTCACCACGGGCGCCTGCAGAGGGGTGTCCCACACGTACAGGCTGCCGGCAGGGGCGGGGGCATCAGGCCACGCGCCTGGGGTGACGGGAATCAGGCTGACAGCCACACCCAGCTGCGCAGCCCGCTCATTGAGCAGGTCGCAACTGGTGATGGCAATCAGGGGGTAAGGCTGGGACTGCGCGGCGAGCAGCAGGCAAAGGTCGGGACCAATGCCGGCAGGCTCGCCGGGCGTCAGGGCGAAACGCCGGGGTTTCACTTGGCAGCCTGGTCAGCGCCAGGCAGCTTGATTTCAACGTAGGCTTCGTCGCGGATCTGACGCAGCCAGGTCTGCAGCTCTTCGTCGTATTTGCGGTTACGCAGTACGGTCATCGCCTGTTGCTCGCGCGCCTGGTTGGTGCTGTCTGTGGCACGACGGCCCAGCACTTCCAGCACGTGCCAGCCAAACTGGGTCTGGAACGGCTTGGACACCACGCCTTGCGGCGTCTCGTTCATCACGTCGCGGAACTCAGGCACGAGCGAACGTGGGTCAACCCAGTTCATGTCGCCGCCGTTGAGTGCCGAACCCGGATCTTCCGAGAAGCTCTTCGCCAGTTCGCCGAAGTCTTCGCCGTTCTGGATGCGATCGTAGATACGCTGAGCCAGCATCTTGGTTTCAGCTTCGCTGCGGATTTCGCTTGGCTTGATCAGGATGTGACGAACGTGAACTTCGTCGCGCATCTGGGTCTGGTTTTCGCCACCGCGTTTTCCCAGCAGCTTCAGGATGATGAAGCCACCTGGAGTGCGGGCCGGAGGCGTCACCTGGCCTGGATCCATCGAGTTCAGCATGTCGCCGAACGGAGGAGGCAACTGAGCGGCCTTACGCCAGCCCATGTCACCACCGTCCAGGGCGCTTTCGCTGGCCGAGGAGGAAATCGCCAGCTGCTCGAAGTTCGCACCTTGCTGCAGCTTGCCATAGATGTCCTTGGCTTTTGCCGCCGCTTGCTGGATCTGCGCCGACGTTGCGCTGTCCGGCGTAGGAATCAGGATGTTGGCCAGGTGGAATTCTTCAGAGAATTGCGCTTTGCCCAGGTCCGAGGCGAGGAAGTTCTTCACTTCCTGCTCCGAGACCTGAATGCGTTCGGCTACACGACGCTGACGCACGCGGCTGATGATCATCTCGCGTTTGATCTGCTCGCGGGCGTTCGGGTACGACAGACCGTCGTGAGCCAGAGCGGCCTTGAACTGGTCGATGGTCATGTTGTTGCGCTGAGCGATGGTACCGACCGCCTGGTTCAGTTCTTCATCGGTGATGCGAATGCCGGAGCGTTCGCCGATCTGCAGCTGCAGGTTCTCGAGGATCAGACGATCCAGAACCTGCGACTCCAGCGCGCTGGCAGGCGGAACGCCCTGCCCGCGCTTGGCGATGGTCTGCTGAACTTCGCGGGTCCGCTGGTCGAGCTGGCTTTGCATCACCACGTCGTTGTCGACGATGGCGACAACCTTGTCGATGGAGCGCACTTCAGCGTGCGCTACGGTACCGATGAGGAGCGCGCCCAGCATCAGCGGGCGCAGACAATCAGAAAGCTTGGTCTTCACGTTCACGATAACCTTGGATGCCTTTGTCGAGGAAGCTTTCAACTTTCTGGCCAACAACGCCGCCAAGTCCCTTCAACACGATTTGTAGGAAGATGCCGCGGTCGCCTTTCTCGTTCTGTGCGACTTCTTGAGTCGACTCGTCGTAGTCAACCCAGTAGCGGTTGATCAGACGCAGCTTCCAGCAGCAGTTGTCATATTCAAAACCACCAAAGGCTTCGAGAGTGCGGCTACGGTTGTAGTCATACTGCCAGCGAGCGATGGCGCTCCATTGAGGAACGACCGGCCAGATGACCGAGAAGTCATGCTGCTGGATCTTGTAGTAGTCCTTGATCACCGAACCGTCCGGCAGGACAGCATCGCCGCCGCCTACACTCCAGCGACCGGTGGTCTGGTCATAACGGACCTGGTCATTGCGGTAGCGGTAACCGGCGTTGAAGACCTTGCCCGGCTCGTCTTCAGGCTGGTAGTGGAACATCGCGCTGCCCGAACGGGTGCTGCGGCTGTCCGGATCCCAGTTGAAGGTCGACGTGGCGCGCCAGTCGCGGTTGAAGCGGTATTCGTATTCCAGCGCGTATGGCGATACGTCGGACTGTGCGTCCTTGCGATCTTCATAGCTGATGCCTGGCAGCTGGACCTTGCGGTCTGCGAAATACAGCGCCTGACCGATGCTGAAGCGCTGACGTTCGAAGCCGTTGTCTTCGATCCAGCGGTTGGTCACGCCCAGCGACAGTTTGTTTTCGTCGCCGATACGGTCGGAGCCGACGAAGCGGTTGTCGCGGAACAGCGAGGAATAATCGAACGTGGTTTCACCCGAGTCGAAAATCGGGATGTCGTCCTGATTCTTCTCAGGCACGTAGAGGTAGTACAGGCGTGGTTCCAGCGTCTGACGATAGTCCTTGCCGAACCAGTTCGTATTGCGGTCAAAGAAGAGGCCGCTATCCACGCTGAAGATCGGCACAGAGCGATCCACTCCACTATCAAATCCTTGACGTGTGGTGGAGTTCTGGTTCGCCTCGGAGGCGACGAACGCCTTGCCCTGAGCATCAAGGTCAAGATCGTACTTGGTGTAAACATACTTGAGCTTCGGGGTGACATACCCGTAACTGGCGGTCAGCGGCAAGCTAATAGATGGTGCAAGGTTCATCCGGTCGCCGTTGGCGCGTTCGATCCCCTGCACGTTGGTGTCCAGTCGGTTGCTCAGGATTCCGTCTTCATCGCTGTACTGGCCAGTGCGCAAGTCGCGGTCGAAGCGAACCAGCTCGGACTCGTAATCAAATTTGAAACCGCCCGGCTGGAAAGGCAGTGTGCCATTCAAGGTCAGCTGCGGCAGACGTGCATACGGAGTGATTTGCGTCACGGTGGTCAGCTGGTACTGCTGAGCGTTAAGGCGCGCGACGTAGCTGTCGCCGCGATACGTCAGGTCACCCTGCTGATTGAGGAAGTCGTGGGTGCTGACGCCTTCCTGACCGCTCTTCAGATCCTTGAAGTAGTAAGGATCGCTGACCTTGGTGTAATCGACGTGCGCAGTCAGGCGTTCATCCAAACCACTGCGGTTCTGCCAGTTGATCATCCAGCGCGTGTCCTTGTAATCGGACTGCAGCTTGCGATCGTCGTTGTCGTCGTTCAGGTAAGCGGCGCCGAACTGACCTTCGCTGCTCTTGGTCAGGTAACGGAATTCGCCTTCGAGCAACAGACCACGTTTGGCCATGTAGGTCGGGTACAACGTGGCGTCGTAGTTCGGCGCCAGGTTGAAGTAGTACGGGGTGAGCAACGAGAAGCCGGTGTCGCTGCTGGCACCGATGGTCGGTGGCAGGAAGCCGGACTGGCGACGGTCGTCGATCGGGAAATAGATGTACGGCGTGTACAGGATCGGGATGTCCTTCACACGCAGGGTCGCGTTGGTCGCGGTACCGAAGCCGGTGGCCGGGTTCAGGGTGATGTTGTTGCCCTTCACCGTCCAGGCGTTGCTGCTCGGTTCGCACGTGGTGTACGTACCGTCCTTCAGGCGGATGATCGCGTTCTCTGCACGGCGGGCGTACAGCGCGTTACCACGCACGTTGGATTTGTGCAGCACGTACTCGGCGTTGTCGACTTTCGCCTCGCCGGTGTCCAGCTGCACTTCAGCGTGGTCGCCGACGATCAGGGCGCCGTTGTCGCGCAGACGGACGTTGCCGTTCAGCTCGCCACGGTTCTCGGCCTGATGCAGAGCGGCCTCGTCGGACTCGACCTGCATGGAGCCCTGGCGCATGACGACGTCACCGGCCAGGCTCGCGATCTGTTCTTCCTGCTGATACCGCGAAGCCTTGGCGCCGATGAAGGTCGGTGCGTCGCTCTTGGCGGTCTTGTCGTCCATGCCTGGACGAATCGGCTCGATGTAGGCGCCCGAGCAGTACGGACCGGTCTCTGCCAGTTGGGCAGCGGTCAGCTTCTCGCGTGGCACCCAGTCCAGATGGCTGTAGTCTGCGCTGCGCGATTTCAGGCCACGGCCCTTGGCCTCGGTGACCAGCATCGTCTTGGGCACGACTTCACCGCTTTCGGTGGTCGTCGTCGACTCAGACGTCGCCGTGCTGCTGTTGGACGACACGCTGTTGGCGTCGTGCACAGGGCGCGGAGGCAACTGGGCTGCGTTGGTTTTCGGGGAGCAATCCCAGGAACCTGTTGCCGACACCGAACAGTCATACTGTTCAGCGGCGACCACGTACTGGGTGGCCAGAGGTTGCATCGCCAGCAGACTGCCGGTTACCAGCAACGGAAATTTTTTACGAAACGCGGGGGATTTCAATGCCATCTTATTAGTCCGGGCTTCCTGCGCGCCATCTGCCCGCGGGGGGGCCGCACGCCTCTCGATGGGCTGAAAAAGATGTCGGATAATAAAGCATGACCCGCTTGACGGCTAGCGCCGTCGGAGACCCTTGCAATGCCAGATCAAGATGTACGCCTGCAACACCTGAAAGTTTGGCTCGATGAGCAGCTCCCAATGTTGTTCCAGGCCCAGGGCTGGGGCGCGATACCCCCGGCCACGTTGACTGCGGCCAGCAGCGACGCGAGTTTTCGCCGTTACTTCCGTTGGGAAGGCGAGGGTCGTACTTTTATCGTGATGGATGCGCCACCCCCCCAGGAAAACTGCAAACCCTTCGTGGATATCGCTCATTTATTGAGCAAGTCGGGCATTAATGTTCCGAAAATTTATGCCGAAGACCTGAATCAAGGCTTTCTGCTGCTCAACGATCTGGGTCGAAAAACCTATCTGGACGTGATCGACGAGCACAATGCCGATCAATTGTTCGCCGATGCCATCGACGCCTTGCTGGCTTATCAGCAACTGCCGATGGATGCGCCGCTGCCAAGCTACGACGTGGCCCTGTTGCGTCGCGAACTGGAGCTGTTCCCCGAGTGGTACGTGAAGCGGCATCTGGGCGTTGAATTCAACGCGTCGCAACAGGCCAGCTGGCAGCGCGCCAGCGCTTTGTTGATCGACAGCGCGCTGGCGCAGCCCAAGGTGCTGGTGCACCGCGATTACATGCCGCGCAACCTGATGCTCAGCGAGCCGAACCCCGGCGTGCTGGACTTCCAGGATGCGGTGTATGGTCCGGTGACCTACGACATCACCTGCCTGTTCAAGGACGCGTTCCTGAGCTGGCCGGAAGAGCGCGTGGCGCAATGGTTGAAGGCCTACTGGGACAAAGCCGCAGACCTGGGCATTCCCGTGCAGAACGATTTTGAAGCGTTTCGCCGTGCCAGTGATTTGATGGGCGTACAGCGCCATCTGAAGGTGATCGGCATTTTTGCGCGTATTTGTCATCGTGATGGCAAGCCGCGTTACGTCGCCGATGTCCCGCGCTTCTTCTCTTATATAGAGGCAGTGCTGGCGCGCCGACCTGAACTGGTCGAGTTGAGGGATCTGCTGACCAGCCTTGGCCAGCCAGAATAAGAAGCCTGCGTTTAAAGGAATGGATGTGAAGACTGTTTTGAAGAGGGCCGCATGAAAGCGATGATTCTGGCGGCAGGCAAGGGCGAGCGCCTGCGCCCGTTGACCCTGCACACACCCAAACCGCTGGTGCGTGCCGGTGGCGTGCCGTTGATCGAGTACCACCTGCGTGCGCTGAACGCTGCTGGGTTCACTGAGATTGTGATCAACCACGCCTGGCTGGGCCAGCAGATCGAAGACTACCTGGGCGATGGCCAGCAATTGGGCCTGAACATTCGTTATTCCCCCGAAGGCGAACCGCTGGAAACCGGCGGCGGCATTTTTCGTGCGCTGCCGCTGTTGGGCGAAGAGCCGTTTCTGGTGGTCAACGGCGACATCTGGACCGACTGCGATTTCACCGCGCTGAATGCGTCATTCAATAGCGCGCCGATCAAGGGCCTGGCTCATCTGGTGCTGGTGGACAACCCGCTGCATCACCCTGACGGCGATTTCGCCCTGATCGGCGGTGAAGTGCGCGACGACGCCAGCCTGCCGCGCCTGACCTACAGCGGCATTGCCGTGCTGCATCCGCAATTGTTCGCCGGTTGCAGCGAAGGGGCGTTCAAGCTGGCGCCGCTGCTGCGCGATGCGATGGCCAAGGGGCTGGTGACCGGTGAGCATTTCACCGGGCGCTGGGTGGATGTCGGTACCCACGAGCGGTTGGCGGAAGTCGAGCAGATCCTTGCGGTGAAATCCTAGATGCTCTGGCCATTCACACTGATCGGCGGTGGCGCCGGGTACGCGATTGCCAGCATACCCGGCGCGATGCTGGGTGCGTTGTTGGGTCAGGCGCTGGACCGGCGTCTGCACGTGCAAAGCCTGGCCGAACTGCGTGAGCGGCTGAGCGGGCGCAAGGTGCCGCGTGATGACGAACTCATCTTCATCCTGCTCGGCCGTCTGGCCAAGAGCGATGGCCGGGTGGTCGACGGTCATATCCAGCAGGCCCGCGCCGAGATGCGTCGGCTGGACATGAACGAGCCCGCGATGCGTCGTGCGATTGCGGCGTTCAACCGGGGCAAGGATGGTCGCGATAACCTGCGCGTGCACCTGACGCGTCTGAAACCTCAGCCCAATGCGGCGGAGGGATTGCTGCGCGCGTGCTGGCGCATGGCCTGGGCCGATGGCAAGGCGTCACGCACCGAGCGCGAGCTGATCGTGCTGTGGGGCAAGTGGCTGGGCTGGACGACGGAGAAGATCGAGGCGCTGTCTGCGACCGAAGACGAACAGCGCGCGCGAGCGCCGGCCAGCAGTGGCGGCGAGTATCAGGAGGCGTTGCGCCTGCTGGGGGTCAAGGCCGACGCGGAGCCTGCGCAGATCAAGCGTGCCTATCGTCGTTTGCTGAGCCGCCATCACCCGGACAAGATCGCAGGGTCGGGGGCGAGCCAGGTGCAGGTGCGCGACGCCACCGAAAAAACCCGTGACCTGCACAATGCCTATGCCTTGATCAAGGCGCGGCGCGGGTTTCGCTGAGGGCCGATGACGCTACTGGCTCTCCAGCCAGCCGCGAACCCGGCGGTACAACTGATCCTGCTCCATCGCCGAATTGCCCGGAATCGAACTCAGCGTCACTTGAGTAAAGCGCGAGTTCTTCACCCGTTTGCTCGCATCCAGACGGTCCTGCGCCTGCTGACGCGGCACGGTTTTGTCCTTGTTGACGAAATCCGCTGTCGCGACTTTTAGCGTGGGCAGCACATCCACCAGCAGCGGCGTTTCCTTGCCGGTGTCGACCGCGGTGACCATGACCAGTTTTTGCACCGCAGGTGACGGCCGCTCGCTCAGGTAACGCGCAGCCCAGTAGGCGCCGGTGCCATGCCCGAGCAAGACGATGCTGCGCGCCTTGTTCTGTTGGGCAAAGGCGACAGCGCTGTCGATGCGGGCGAAGATTTTCTCGGCATTGGCCCTGGCGATTTCAGCTTGCGCGGCGGCCTGCTCGGCGGCCGCCGCGGCTTCGGCTTCGGCAGTGACGGCCGGGTCTGGCGCCTTGGCTTTGTCTTTGTCTGCGGCGGCTTTGTTGTCGGCATCCGGTGCATCGGCTGCGCGGGCAAACACGCCATCGTTATACACATCGGGCAGGCTCAGGCTCAGGCTGGCCCAGCCGTTGTCCGGAAATTTACGCCGCAGCGGGCCAACGGCATCGGGCCAGTCGGCCGACTCATTGGCTCCCGGCACGATGATGACCGCGCCTTTGGCGTCATCTGTGTTGGCCGGTTTCCACAACGCCAGAAAGCTTTCGTCGCCGGCCTGCAATTGCTCCTGCTCAGCCTTTGGCAGCTGCCGCTCCAGGGCCTGCGCATCTTCCTGACTGCGCGAGGGCAATGCCGCGCGCTCGACCGGCGCTTCGGCCGCCTTGGCATCTTTGGCCGGGGCAGGATCGGCCGCCATCACGACCGACGAGCAAGGTAGTATCAGCGTCATGCAAATCGCGGGAAACATTGCGCGAATGGTGTAGGACATCGAATATTCCAAAGGCCGGAAACAATTCCGGCAGCCTAATGGGTTGATGACGGTTTGTCAGGCTGCGTATCGGCGCCAGCCCTCAAGGCCGCGCACCACACACGATTGATCAGGATTCAGGGAAGTGGAGATGACAGGTTGAGAATCCCCGTGCTGGACCTTTGGGTTATCGGCCGTGCGAAAGCGCTCTTGATGGGGTTGGCGTTGAGCGTTGTCTTCTCCTCGGCCTTTGCCGGTGTGCCGACCGCGCCGCCGGATGCGCTGAGCAGCGTTGAGCGTGAATGGCTCAACCAGCGCGGCCAGTTGCGGGTTGGCCTGGTGTTGCAGGCACCTTATGCGCAATTTGATCGCCGCGCCCAGGTGTTGTCCGGCGCCAATGTCGATCTGGTCAATCTGATGGCCAAGACCCTGCAGGTCGAGTTGTTGTGGCGCAACTTCTCCGATCAGGCCGAGCTTGAAAAAGCCCTGAGCAATGGCGAGATCGATTTCGCCCCGGGCCTTACGCAAACCCCGGCGGGGCTGCGCCTATGGCTGTACTCGGACCCCTACATGCGCGTGCCGCAATTGGTCGTCGGTGAGCGTGACGGCTCGGGCGCAGTGGACCTGGAAAAACTCGACAGTCAGGTCAGAGTGGCCGTACGCATGCCTAGCGTCACGGCGGATTATTTGCGTGCCAACTACACCCACCTGAATCTGCAAGGCGTGCCGCTTGAGCGTCAGGCGTTGCAGCTGCTGCTGAGCCAGCAGGCGCGATATGCGGTGATCGACGAAGCGCAGCTTAGTCGTTTGTCCCGCGAAAGCGACTTCGCAGGCTTGGCGGTGGTAGGTGACATCGGCTTCCCGCAGTTGCTGCGCGTGGCCTCGCGCCGCGACATGCCGCTGCTCGCCGACATCATCAGCCAGGCGCTGGGCGCAATTGCGCCCAAGGATCTGGATCAACTGCACGCCCAGTGGCTGCAACCCAAATACCCACAGGTCAGCGAGCTGCCGGGCCTGTGGAAAAACATCTCCCTGTTGCTGCTAGTGCTGTTGATGGCCAGCGGCGCGATCGTGTTCTGGCAGCGCAAACAGCAGCAGGTGCTGGAGCGTGATCTGCTGGCGGCGCGGGAAGACATCACCAAGCGTCTGGCCAGCGAAGAGGCCTTGCGTCTGGCGCAGTTTTCCATCGATCAGAGCACCGTGGGCATTCTCTGGGTCAACTGGGACAGCCACGTGCGCTACGCCAACCAGGCCGCCGAGAGCATGCTGGGCTACGGGCGAGGCGGTGTGGTGGATCGGCCGTTGATCGACTTCGAGCCCAACCTGAACATGGACCGCTGGCTCAACCTGTGGAAAAACGCCCGCTCCAGCGACGAGGCCCCGCAGAACTTCGAAAGCAATTGTGTGCGCGCTGATGGCAGCATTCTGCCTGCTGACGTTTCGCTGAGTTTCCTGCGTTTTCGTGAAGCCGAGTACCTGGTGGTGTTCATCACCGACGTCACCGAGCGTCGGCGTTCTCTTGCCGCGTTGCAGGAAAGCGAGGCGCGGCTGCAGGTGCTGGCCGAGCAACTGCGCGAGTTGTCGGCTCATCTGGAAACCGTCAGGGAAGAGGAAAAGGCGCGCATCGCCCGGGAAGTGCACGACGAACTGGGTCAGATGTTGACCGTGCTGAAGCTGGAAACGTCGATGTGCGAACTGGCCTACGCCGATCTCGACCCTGGCCTGCGCGATCGCTTGAACAGCATGAAGCGCCTGATCGCTCAGCTCTTCCAGTTGGTGCGCGATGTAGCGACCGCGCTGCGCCCGCCGATTCTCGACGCCGGGATCGCCTCGGCCATCGAATGGCAGGCGCGGCGCTTCGAGGCGCGCACGCAGATTCCGTGTCTGGTGCAGGTGCCGGACAACCTGCCGGCCCTGCCGGACGCCACGGCCATCGGCCTGTTCCGCATCCTTCAGGAGTCGCTGACCAACGTCATGCGCCACGCCGAAGCGCACACCGTCGAGTTGAACCTGAGCCTCAACAAAGGCGTCTTGTGCATGACGGTCGCCGACGATGGCAAAGGGTTCGATCAGCGCGAGGAACGTCCGGCGTCGTTCGGGCTGGTGGGCATGCGCGAGCGGGTGCTGATCATGGGCGGACGATTGCATCTGGACAGCACGCAGGGAGAAGGCACAACCTTGCGCATCTACATTCCGCTGGAACACGTCGCGCAGGAGCAAGTGCAGTGATTCGTGTATTGGTCGCCGAAGACCACACCATCGTCCGCGAGGGCATCAAGCAGTTGATCGGTCTGGCCAAAGATCTGCAGGTGGCGGGGGAGGCCAGTAATGGCGAACAGCTGCTGGAGGCGTTGCGCCACATCGAGTGCGAGGTCGTGTTGCTCGATATTTCCATGCCGGGGGTGAACGGTCTGGAGGCGATTCCGAGGATTCGTGCGCTGAACAACCCGCCAGCGATTCTCGTGCTGTCGATGCACGATGAAGCACAGATGGCCGCCCGCGCACTGAAGATCGGTGCGGCGGGATACGCGACCAAGGACAGCGACCCCGCATTGCTGCTGACGGCGATCCGGCGGGTGGCGTCGGGCGGGCGTTACATCGATCCGGATCTGGCCGACCGCATGGTCTTCGAAGTGGGTTTGACCGACAGCCGGCCTCTGCATTCGCTGCTGTCCGAACGCGAGTTTTCGGTGTTCGAGCGTCTGGCTCAAGGCGCCAACGTCAACGACATCGCCCAGCAACTGGCCCTGAGCAGCAAGACCATCAGCACCCACAAGGCGCGGCTGATGCAGAAGCTCAACATCACGTCGCTGGCGGAATTGGTGAAGTATGCGATGGAGCACAAGCTGGTTTGATTGCGTGCCTAAAAACGACCTTTGCGGCGTGAACGAAATCGCCGTCGCGGGCAAGCGCGCTCCTACAAAACGATGCGATCCCTTGTAGGAGCGCGCTTGTTCGCGACGAGGCCAGAACAGGCAAAAACTATCCCGTTGACCACATACCTATCCCCGCCATCCCTGTAGGGCAATCCCTACAGAGAACCTTCCAGCTCACCTAGGCCAATCTCTCCTGCGCCCCGATTTGCGCGGCCTGTAGCCTCATCTAGGCTTGTTCCCACGGTTGATTAAACAAAGGTGTGGGTAATGAGCAACGTCGATTCAAGCGCTGGGGCAAGTGATGTTCTGGTCAGCTTTCGTGGTGTGCAAAAGAGCTACGACGGCGAAGCCCTGATCGTCAAAGACCTCAACCTGGACATTCGCAAAGGCGAGTTCCTCACCCTGCTCGGACCTTCGGGTTCCGGCAAGACCACCAGCCTGATGATGCTCGCCGGTTTCGAAACGCCGACCGCGGGCGAGATCCTGCTGGCCGGTCGCTCGATCAACAACGTGCCGCCGCACAAGCGCGACATCGGCATGGTGTTCCAGAACTACGCGCTGTTCCCGCACATGACGGTCGCCGAGAACCTCGCGTTCCCGCTGTCGGTGCGCGGCATGAGCAAGACCGACGTCGCTGAAAAAGTGAAGAAGGCGCTGGACATGGTTCAGCTCGGCGCGCTGTCCCATCGTTATCCGGCGCAGATGTCCGGTGGCCAGCAACAGCGCGTGGCCCTGGCCCGCGCATTGGTGTTCGAGCCACAGCTGGTGCTGATGGACGAACCACTGGGCGCACTCGACAAACAGCTGCGCGAACACATGCAGATGGAAATCAAACACCTGCACCAGCGTCTGGGCGTGACCGTCGTCTACGTGACCCACGACCAAGGCGAGGCGCTGACCATGTCCGATCGCGTGGCGGTTTTCCATCAAGGTGAAATCCAGCAGATCGCCCCACCGCGCACTCTGTACGAAGAGCCGAAGAACACCTTTGTCGCCAACTTCATTGGCGAGAACAACCGCATCAACGGCACCCTGCTCAGCCAGACCGGCGACCGCTGCGTCGTGGCCCTGGGCCGTGGCGAGAAGGTCGAGGCGCTGGCGATCAACGTCGGCCCCGAAGGCAGCCCGGTCACGCTGTCGATCCGCCCCGAGCGCGTGAACCTCAACGGTCGCAGCGAAAGTTGCGTCAACCGTTTCTCCGGTCGCGTTGCCGAATTCATCTACCTGGGCGACCACGTGCGCGTGCGTCTGGAAGTTGCCGGTAAAACCGATTTCTTCGTCAAACAACCGATTGCCGAGCTCGATCCGGCACTGAGCGTTGGCGACGTTGTGCCACTTGGATGGCAGGTCGAGCACGCTCGCGCGCTGGACCCTTTGCAGGAAGCGCACTGATTCACCTGTGTAGGCCTCACCTGCGGTATGCGTCACCCGATGCATCAGAGGCGAAAAAATCGCCCCATCGCTTAACCAACATTTGTTCGTGGAGAGAAAAATAAATGCTTACGACATTAAAGCTCACCGCCTTATCGGTCGGCATGATGTGCGCGGCGCAAGCCATGGCCGCCGATCTGACGGTTATTTCCTTTGGTGGCTCGAACAAGGCAGCTCAGGAGAAGGCCTTCTACGCACCTTGGGAAAAAGCGGGCAACGGCAAGATCATTGCCGGTGAGTACAACGGTGAGATGGCCAAAATCAAAGCGATGGTCGACACCAAGAGCGTGACTTACGATCTGGTGGAAGTCGAATCCCCGGAGCTGTCCCGAGGTTGCGACGAGGACATGTTCGAAGAGATCGATCCGGCCATCCTGGGCAAGAAAGAAGACTACGTGCCGGGTGCCATCCAGACCTGCGGCGTGGGCTTCTTCGTGTGGTCGACCGTGCTGGCCTACAACGCCGACAAGCTGAAAACCGCCCCGGCCAACTGGGCTGATTTCTGGGACACCAAGAAATTCCCGGGCAAGCGCGGCCTGCGTAAAGGCGCCAAGTACACCCTGGAATTCGCCCTGATGGCAGATGGCGTTGCGCCAAAAGACGTCTACAAAGTACTGGCCAGCAAAGACGGCCAGGACCGCGCCTTCAAGAAGCTCGACGAGCTCAAACCAAGCATCCAGTGGTGGGAAGCCGGTGCTCAGCCGCCGCAGTTTCTGCAGTCGGGTGACGTCGTGATGAGCTCGGCCTACAACGGCCGCATCGCTGCCGTGCAGAAAGAAAGCAACCTGAAAGTGGTGTGGACCGGCGGCGTTTACGACTTCGACTCCTGGGCCATTCCAAAGGGCGCGAAAAACGTTGAGGAAGCCAAGAAGTTCCTGGCTTACACCCTCAAGCCTGAGCAACAGAAGACCTACTCCGAGAACATCGCCTACGGTCCGGCCAACTCCCAGGCCGTTGCCCTGCTGACCGCCGACAACCAGAAAAACATGCCCACCACCCCTGAGAACATCAAGGATCAGGTGCAGTTGAGCGTGAGCTTCTGGACCGACAATGGCGAGTCGCTCGAACAGCGCTTCAACGCCTGGGCTGCCAAATAAGCGTTACGTTTTGCGTTAAACCAGGTGCGTTTTCTCGCTCGCAAGGGTGAGAAAACGCACCCATCGTTGAAAGATTTCGGAGTTCGCTATGGCCACCGCCGTGCCCCTGACTGAAGGCGCCAGCCCGACCTTGAAGCAACGCCTGGCCCGTGCCGAGCGCGTCAACCGCTGGAAGGCTCAGGCGTTGATCGCGCCATTGGCGATTTTCCTGCTGCTGGTATTTCTCGTGCCGATCGCGGCACTGCTCTATAAAAGCGTGAGCAACCCTGAAGTGGTGGGCGGCATGCCGCTCACTGTGACTGAAGTGAGCAAGTGGGATGGCAAGGGGCTGCCACCGGAGGCTGTGTACAAGGCGGCAAGCCAGGACCTGGCCGACGCCCGCAAGAATCAGACCTTGGGCGATCTGTCCAAACGCCTGAACCAGGAGCTGGCCGGTTACCGCAGTCTGCTGGCGAAAACCGCTCGCGCGCTGCCGTTCAAAGAAGAACCTGCCTCCTATAAAGAAGGCCTGGAAAGCATCGACGAACGTTGGGGCGATCCGGCGTACTGGCAGGCGATCCGTCGCAACACCTCAAGCTTCACCCCCTATTACCTGTTGGCCGCTGTCGACCACCGCATCGATGACCTCGGTGAAGTGGCGCCTGCGACCCCGGATCAGGCGATCTACATCGACATCTTTGCCCGCACCTTCTGGATGGGCCTGGTGATCACGGTGATCTGCCTGTTCCTCGCGTACCCACTGGCGTACCTGCTGGCCAACCTGCCTGCGCGTCAGAGCAACCTGCTGATGATTCTCGTGCTGCTGCCGTTCTGGACCTCGATCCTGGTGCGCGTCGCGGCGTGGATCGTGCTGCTGCAATCGGGCGGTCTGATCAATGGCGCGCTGATGGCGATGGGCATTATCGATAAACCGCTGGAACTGGTGTTCAACCGGGTCGGCGTGTACATCTCGATGGTCCACATTATGCTGCCGTTCATGATCCTGCCGATCTACAGCGTGATGAAAGGCATCTCCCCGACCTACATGCGCGCGGCGATTTCCCTGGGCTGCAACCCGTTCGCCAGCTTCTGGCGGGTGTACTTCCCGCAGACCTACGCCGGTGTCGGCGCGGGCTGTCTGTTGGTGTTCATCCTCGCCATCGGCTACTACATCACCCCGGCGCTGCTCGGCAGCCCGAACGATCAGATGGTCAGTTACTTCGTGGCGTTCTACACCAACACCAGCATCAACTGGGGCATGGCCACGGCCCTGGGCGGCCTGCTGTTGCTGGCGACCGTCGTGCTGTACCTGATTTATAGCTGGCTGGTCGGCGCCAGCCGCCTGCGCCTGAGCTGAGGAGATTGACCATGTTGAGCCCTTATTCCTCGCCCGCAGAACGGGTCTGGTTTTACACCCTGCGCATTTTGTGCGGCCTGATTCTGCTGTTCCTGGTCCTGCCAGTGCTGGTAATCGTGCCGTTATCGTTCAACTCCGGCAGTTTTCTGGTGTACCCGCTGCAAGGCTTCTCGCTGCACTGGTATCAGGATTTCTTCAACTCGGCGGAGTGGATGCGTTCGCTGAAGAACAGCATGATCGTCGCCCCGGCGGCGACCCTGCTGGCCATGGGCTTCGGCACCCTGGCGGCGATCGGTCTGACCCGCAGTAACTTCCGCGGCAAGTCATTGATCATGGCGCTGGTCATCTCGCCGATGGTGGTGCCGGTGGTGATCGTCGGCGTGGCGAGCTACCTGTTCTTCGCTCCGTTGGGCCTGGGCAACAGCTACACCTCGCTGATTCTGGTGCACGCGGTGTTGGGCGTGCCGTTCGTGATCATCACCGTGTCGGCCACGTTGCAGGGCTTCAACTACAACCTGGTGCGTGCTGCTGCGAGCCTGGGTGCGTCGCCTGTGACCACTTTCCGCCGCGTGACTCTGCCGCTGATTGCGCCGGGGGTGATCTCGGGCGCGCTGTTCGCCTTTGCGACCTCGTTCGATGAGGTGGTGGTGACGCTGTTCCTCGCCGGTCCCGAGCAAGCGACCTTGCCACGGCAGATGTTCAGCGGCATCCGCGAAAACCTCAGCCCGACGATTGCGGCGGCGGCGACCTTGCTGATCGGTTTTTCGGTTGTGCTCTTGCTGGTGCTGGAGTGGTTGCGCGGGCGCAGTGAGAAGTTGCGTACGGCGGTGGAGTGACCGTCGCCATTGTCCGCTTTTGGGCCCGCTTTGAAATTGCGTCGAACATACAAGGCGGACAATGGGGTCCCGCAGACTGCGGTACGTTGCAAACGATGTGGGAGCCGCCTTGGTGGCGAAAAGGCCCAAGGGGCATCAGAGTAGCCATCTGAAGCCATTCGCATTCGCCAGCAAGCCGGCTCCCACAGGTATGGCGCCCATCTCAAGACGAACGTCGCCTCACCAATCCTCGCCACACCGTTTAAACTTCACCGCTCCCCACCCCGCCACGGAGCCCCTCGGTGAACGTCAACGACGCCAGTTTCGAAGAACTGCTCAACGCTCTGCACGACGGCGTCTACATCACCGACGGCAACGGCAAGACCCTCAAGGTCAATCACGCCTATGAACGACTGACCGGCCTGAGCGGCACCGAGCTGGTGGGCCGTTCGATGCAGGAGCTGGTCAAGGAGGGCGTCATCTCCCAATCAGCCTCGCTGCGCGTGTTGCAGGAAGGCCGTCCGGTTTCCGTGATGCAGAGCCTGAGTCAGGGGAAAAAACTCCTCGTCAGCGCGACGCCGATTCTCGATGCCGAGCACCGGGTTTCCTACGTCGTCAGCACCGTGCGCGACATGACCGAACTGCTGCGCATGAAGCACGAGCGCGACGAGCTTCAGCAGCTCAAGCAACTGCGCAACAGCACCGCCAAGCTTCACGCCGGGCAGCGCGACAACTTGCTGCATTCGCCACTGATGGCCGATCAGGAGGTGTCCGGTCGGGTATTCGCGTTGGCGCGGCAAGTGGCCGGCAGTTCGGTGAAAGTCCTGCTGCAAGGGGAGACCGGTGTCGGCAAGACCCTCGTCGCGCAGTTCATCCACAACGCCAGCCCTCGGGCGAGCGAGCCGTTTCTGGCACTCAACTGCGGCGCGCTGCCCGAGAACCTGATCGAGGCCGAGCTGTTCGGTTATGCCCCTGGCGCGTTCACTGGCGCGGGGCCGAAAGGCAAGCGCGGGCTGCTGGAACTGGCTCACCACGGCACTTTGTTTCTCGATGAAATCGGCGACCTGCCGCTGCCGGTTCAAGTGAAGCTGCTCAAGGTCATCGAAGAGAATCGCTTCATTCCCGTGGGCGGACTGGAGCTGAAAGAAGTCGACGTGCGCATCATCAGCGCTACCCACCACGATCTCAAACACAGGGTGGCGGAAGGGAAATTCCGCGCCGACCTGTTCTATCGGCTCAACGTGGTGCCCATCAGTATTCCGGCCCTGCGCGAGCGCAGCGAAGAAATCCCGCCGCTGCTGCATTACTACCTCGATAGCTTCAACAGCCGCTACGAGCGGCAGGTGCAGTGGAGCCTCGAAGCCCTCGACCTGATGTGCGAATACGCCTGGCCCGGCAACATTCGCGAGCTGATCAACATCGTCGAGCGGCTGGTGGTGACCAACCAGAGCGGGACCATCGAGGCGCTGGACCTGCCCGAGGAAATCCTCAACCTCAATCCGCAGAACACCGACGACAGCCGCCTGCCGCTGCGCAAGGTGCTGGAGAACGCCGAACGCTCGGCGATTCGCGCGGCGCTGCAGGTGCACAAGACCACGCGGCTCGCCGCCAAGGCCCTGGGCGTGAGCCAGGCCACGGTAGTGCAGAAAATGAAGCGCTGGGATCGTACGAGTTAGTAGCGCGCTGATTAGCTTTTCAATCAACACCCGCTAAATCGATCAAAAAGCTGATCGGGACTGACCAGTCAAACCCCCTGCAAACCTCACGTGATTCGCGCAAAGCCTTCAAGCACGGGGCTTTGCGTGGATTGGCACAGCTTTCGCTATCTCATCTGGCACGTCTTCCAATAAAACAACGCACACAGGACGAGCCCGATGAGCACAACTATCTCTAAAATCAGTGCTTCCAACATCAGTGCCTTCAAGATCGCCAACAAACTGATCACCGGCCAGGCGGCCATTGAACAGCTTGCCGCTGAACTGACTCGCCTCAACGTCGATAACCCCCTGATCGTCACCGACGCCATTCTGATCAAGTCCGGCACCGTCGACCTCGCGCTGGCGCAATTGGGTGGTCGTCGTTACGGGATTTTCGATCAGGTCAAACCGGAGCCTGAAATCTCCATCGTCGAAGACTGCACCCGCGCCTACCGCGAAGGCGAGCACGACGGCCTGATCGGTCTGGGTGGCGGCAGCGCCATCGACATCGCCAAGGGCGTCGCGGCATTCGCCGGTCACGAAGGGCCGCTGGCCGAGTTGTTCGGTGTGGACCTGGTGAAACGCAAAGGCCCTGCGCTGATCGCGATTCCGACCACCGCAGGCACCGGTTCGGAAGTGACCAACGTCGCAATCTTTTCCGACAAGCAAGCCCAGCTGAAGAAGGGCATCGTCAGCGATTACCTGCTGCCGGACGTCGCGCTGGTCAGCCCGGTCATGACCCTGACCTGCCCGCGCAGCGTGACCGCTGCCAGTGGCGTCGACGCGCTGGTGCATGCGGTGGAGTCGTACCTGTCGGTCAACGCTTCGCCGATCACCGACGCCATTGCCTTGGGCGCGATCAAGCTGATCGCCAAGGCGCTGCCCAAGGCCTACGCCAACCCGGCCAACCTGCAAGCCCGCGAAGACATGGCCACCGCGAGCCTCATGGCCGGCATGGCGTTCGGCAACGCCGGTGTGGGCGCGGTGCATGCGCTGGCCTATCCGTTGGGCGGGCGCTTCAACATCGCCCACGGCGTGAGCAATGCCTTGCTGCTGCCGTATGTGATGGCGTGGAACAAGATGGCTTGCGTCGAGCGCTTTCGCGACATCGCCGAAGCCATGGGCGTGCGCGTTGCCGACCTGAGCGACAAGGACGCCGCCGATCAGGCCGTCAAGGCCATGGCCGACCTGTGCGCCGCCGTCGACATCCCGTCGGGCATGCGCAGCTTCAATGTGCCGGAAGATGCCATTCCTGCCATGGCCGAAGAGGCCAGCAAGATCGACCGTCTGATGCGCAACAACCCGCGCAAATTGACCGCCGCCGATATCGAGAAAATCTACCGCGCAGCCTACTGATCCCGAAAAGCTACAGCGCCCGGCCATGCGGCACGGGCGTTTGCCGCCACAAGACCCACAAATAAGACCAATAAAACAGGTGCACTCGATGTCCAACACTTCTCCATCGCGGAGCGAAAGCCCCTACATCCCGCTCGGCCCTTTCAAGGTGCGCTTGCCGTTCATTCACTACAAATTCGAGATGCCGGACTACCTGCAAGGTTTGCTGATGTGCGCTGTCGACCTGGCCGCCATTCCGCTGATGACCGAATTGCTCGGCATGCCGTTCGAAGTGGCGCTGGCAGTGGTGATGCTTAACGGCCTGCTGTACCTGACGCACCATTTGCTCGGCGACCCGACGGTGCCCGGCTGGATCACCCCGGCGGTTCCGCTGCTGATGGCCTACTGCGCGCAATTCCCCATGGGTCCGGAGCGTGTCCATGCCTTGATTGCCTTCCAGTTGATGCTCGGGGTGTTTTCGATAGCCTTGGGGGCGACGGGGATGGCCAAGAAGGTCGTCGAATACGTGCCCTCGGCGATCAAGTCCGGGATCATCGTCGGCGCCGGTTTGAGTGCTGTGATCGCGGTGTTTCAGGTGGGCGGCAAATTCGACGTGCTGCCGTGGACCATTTCCATCGCCGTCGGCATCGCGTTCTACCTGATCTTCTCCCAGCATTTCAACGAGCTGAAACAGCGCAACCGCTTCTGGTGGAACTTCGCCAAGCTGGGGATCCTGCCGATTATTCTGCTGGCGGTGGTGATTGCGCCGCTGTTCGGTGAAGCGCCGTGGCCGACCATTCAGTGGGGTATCAGCAAACCGGACTTCGTCGGACTGTGGAACAACTACACCGTGTTCGGGCTGGGCATGCCGCCGCTGTCGATGTTCATCTCGGCGCTGCCGACCATGCTGGCGGTGTACATCATCGTCTTTGGTGACGTATTGAGTGCGAAATCGCTGCTTGATGAGGCGGAAACTGTCCGCACCGATGAAGTCGTCGACTACAACCCGGACCGTGCTCACCTGATCTTCGGCGCGCGCAATGCCTTCATGAGCATCTTCGGCCCGGACGTGGCCATGTGCGGCCCGAAATGGGCAGCGATGCTGGTGGTGGTGATCGAGCGCTTCAAAGGCGGCCCGAAAGCGATGCAGTCGATCATCGGCGGCGTGGGCTCGTTCCGTTGGGGTACCAACACCGGCCTGTTGTTGCTGCCGGTGGTGACCCTGGTCCAGCCGATTCTGGGTGTGGCGCTGTCGCTGACGCTGTTGATTCAGGGCTACGTGAGCGTGCGCCTGGGGATCCTCGAAGCGCGCAGCCAGCGTGATCTGGGCATCGCTGGCGTGATCGGCGCGGTGCTGGCGATCAAGGGCGCGAGCTGGGCGTTCGCGATCGGAGTGGTGCTGTGCCTGTTGATCTACGGCAAGAACTTCTTCAAGGGCGAAGTGGACGGCACGTTCAGCAAGGACCTGAAGGCTGTGGATGCCAAGCCCGTTGCGAAGGCTGAGCGTGTGAAGGAAGAGGCGCTGGCTGACTGATTTCATAGGGTTTGGCGTCGGGTAAACATCAATGACCCGCCGCTGATCCCCTGTAGCAGTCCGGCTTGCCGCCACCGCCGGCAAGCCGTGCTGCTACAGGGCAGGCAGCGCCCGCGCATGACACCGCATTCATCCGCCACACAACCCACGTCTCAAACTCTTGGAGTACAATGCGCGCCACCGTGATTTCGCTCAAAAAGGTGCGTCATGCAGCCCTTCGCTATTGCTCCGTCGATTCTGTCCGCCGATTTCGCCCGTCTGGGTCAGGAAGTCGACAATGTCCTGGCCGCTGGCGCCGACATCGTTCACTTCGACGTCATGGACAACCACTACGTCCCCAACCTGACCATTGGCCCGATGGTCTGCGCGGCGCTGCGCAAGTACGGCATCACCGCGCCCATCGACGTGCACCTGATGGTCAGCCCGGTCGACCGCATCATCGGCGACTTCGTCGAAGCCGGCGCGACCTACATCACCTTTCACCCGGAAGCGACCCAGCACATCGACCGCTCCCTGCAACTGATCCGCGAAGGCGGTTGCAAATCGGGCCTGGTGTTCAACCCGGCGACCCCGCTGAACCTGCTCGAATACGTCATGGACAAGGTCGACATGATCCTGCTCATGAGCGTCAACCCGGGCTTTGGCGGTCAGAAATTCATCCCCGGCACCCTCAACAAGCTGCGCGAAGCCCGCGCGCTGATCGATGCGTCCGGCCGCGATATCCGTCTGGAGATCGACGGCGGCGTCAACGTCAACAACATCCGTGACATCGCCGCTGCCGGCGCCGACACGTTCGTTGCAGGCTCGGCTATCTTCAATGCGCCCGACTACAAAGAGGTCATTGAAAAAATGCGTGCAGAACTGGCGTTGGCCCGCTGATGAGCGGCTTCGAGCAGCTGTTTCCGGGTCGCCTGCCCAAACTGATCATGTTTGATCTGGATGGCACACTGGTCGACTCGGTGCCGGACCTGGCCGCAGCTGTGGATAAAACCCTGACCCAGCTCGGACGCGCGCCTGCGGGCATCGAGCGCGTGCGTGACTGGATCGGCAACGGCGTGCGCGTGCTGGTACGCCGCGCCCTGGCCAACGACATGGATCATTCCTCGGTCGATGAAGCCTCGACCGAAGAGGCGCTGGCCATTTTCATGGAGACTTACGGCGACAATCATTCGCTGACCAAGGTCTATCCCGGGGTGCGTGAAACCCTGAAGTGGCTGCAGAAGCAGGGCGTGGAAATGGCCCTGATCACCAACAAGCCCGAGCGTTTCGTCGCGCCGCTGCTGGACGACATGAAGCTGGGCCGCTTCTTCCGCTGGATCGTCGGCGGCGACACCCTGCCACAGCAAAAACCCGACCCTGCAGCGCTGTTTTTCGTGATGAAAATGGCCGGTGTGCCAGGTTCGCAATCGCTGTTCGTGGGCGACTCGCGCAATGACGTCCTGGCCGCCAAAGCCGCCGGTGTCGCCTGCGCGGCGTTGAGCTATGGCTACAACCATGGCCGGCCGATTGCCGAGGAATCGCCTGCGCTGGTGATCGATGATTTGCGCAAACTGATTCCCGGTTGCTTAGATCTTGGGGCTGAGATAACGTTGCCCGACGTTAAACCTCCCTCCTTTAGAGAATCCATCGTGGTGGTCACTCGCAAACTCTGGATGAAAGTCATCAAGGCCCTGGCCCGCTGGCGTTGGCGCGCCTGACTTGAATCTGGCCGGACGTCCGGCACGTTTGCACACCTGACCGTTTTACCCTCAGACCACGAGGCTGATCATGACCCGCGAAGAATTTCTGCGCCTGGCCGCTGAAGGCTACAACCGCATTCCGCTTGCCCTTGAAACCATTGCCGACTTCGACACGCCGCTGTCGATCTACCTGAAACTCGCCGATGCGCCCAACTCCTACCTGCTGGAGTCGGTGCAGGGCGGGGAGAAGTGGGGCCGTTACTCGATCATCGGCCTGCCGTGCCGGACCGTGATGCGTGTGCACGAGCACACCATCAGCGTGACCCAAGACGGCGTCGAGATCGAGCGTCTGCAAGCTGAAGACCCACTGACCTTCGTCGAAACCTTCAAGGCCCGCTACAACGTGCCGACCATTGCCGGCCTGCCGCGCTTCAACGGCGGTCTGGTGGGTTACTTCGGTTACGACTGCGTGCGCTACGTCGAGCCGCGTCTGGGCAAATGCCCGAACCCGGACCCCGTGGGGGTTCCGGACATTCTGCTGATGGTTTCCGACGCGGTCGTGGTCTTCGACAACCTCGCCGGCAAGATGCACGCGATTGTGCTGGTCGATCCGTCGCAGCCTGAAGCCTATGAAAGTGGCCTGGCGCGTCTGGACGAGCTGATGGACAAACTGCGTCAGCCGATCACCCCGCGTCGCGGTCTGGACCTGACCCGTCCGCAGGCGACTGAGCCGGTATTCCGCTCAAGCTTCACCCAGGGCGATTACGAAAAAGCCGTCGACACCATCAAGGAATACATCCTGGCGGGCGACTGCATGCAGGTGGTGCCGTCCCAGCGTATGTCGATCGACTTCAAGGCTGCGCCGATCGACCTCTACCGCGCGCTGCGTTGCTTCAACCCGACGCCGTACATGTACTTCTTCAACTTCGGCGACTTCCACGTCGTCGGCAGTTCGCCTGAAGTGCTGGTGCGGGTCGAAGACAACCTGATCACCGTGCGCCCGATCGCCGGGACCCGCCCTCGCGGCGCCACCGAAGAAGCGGACCACGCGCTGGAAGTCGACTTGCTGTCCGACGACAAGGAAATCGCCGAGCACTTGATGCTCATCGACCTGGGTCGTAACGACACCGGACGCGTTTCGGAAATCGGTTCGGTGAAGCTGACCGAGAAGATGGTCATCGAGCGTTACTCCAACGTGATGCACATCGTGTCCAACGTCACCGGCCAGCTGAAAAGCGGGCTGACGGCGATGGACGCACTGCGCGCCATCCTGCCAGCGGGCACCTTGTCGGGCGCACCGAAAATCCGCGCGATGGAAATCATCGACGAACTGGAGCCGGTCAAACGTGGCGTCTACGGCGGCGCGGTGGGTTATCTCGCGTGGAACGGTAACATGGACACCGCGATTGCCATTCGTACAGCGGTGATCAAGAACGGCGAGCTGCACGTGCAGGCCGGTGGCGGCATCGTCGCCGACTCAGTACCCGCGCTGGAATGGGAAGAAACCCTGAACAAACGCCGCGCGATGTTCAGGGCGGTGGCGCTGGCGGAACAAGAGCACCAAGCCTGACCCCAGCCCTTCTGTAGAAGCGCGCTTGCCCGCGACCGCGGTCGCGGGCAAGCGCGCTCCTACAGGTCTGATGGTCGTTAGAACTCCAGGCTCAGCGCCAGATTCACACCTTGCTGCGTCACGTCATCATTCTTGCGCCAGTTGTAACCGGCCCTCAACGTCAGGTCCTGCGTCAGCTTCTGGCTCAATCCCACACTCGCCCGATTCAAACTGCGTTGCGGCTCATACCCCTGCAGATTGAAATCCACACCCGGCACGCTGTTCAGGGCAATGGTCACGTCCTGCTGATTGGTGTCGAATTCGCGTTCGTGGGCCACTTCGCCAAACACCTGCGTCTGCGGCGTGACATCGAACTTGCCTTGCAGGCCTGCACCCAGACGCTTCGACCGACGGGTCTGGTCGTCATAATTGAGCGCAGTGGCGCGAGTGCTGTTCTCCGAATAGCCATCGACCTCGACGCGGGAGTAGTCGGCACTGATGAAGGGCGAGACATGCCAGCGACTGCTCTGCTCGGCCAGGTCATAGCCAAGCCGTCCGCTCAGCGCCCAGAGGTTGCCGTCGGTGTCGCCTTTCTCTGCGCCCTCGCTGACCCCGAGCGCGAACTTGCGCTTGAGGTTGTCGTAGTCCAGCTTGCCGCCTGATGCCGCCAGGTCGGCCCACCAGTGATTCGTATGAAACTGCACGAAAGCCGTGGCGATGTAGCTGTTGAGTGTGTAGTCCGAATCCCTTGGCCCGGCTTCCAGCGTCTGCCGATAGGCCCCGGCCACCAGCCCTGCGCGCCAGTCTTCAGCAAAGCGGTAGCTGCCGCCCACGGTCAGGTTGTAGCCATGGCCGTCGCCGCTCGCGGAATTGCCTTGCGCATCGAAGTCCAGTTTCTGACCGCCGCCTGCGACGATGGCGCGCCATTCTCCAACGTTCTGCCAGTTGCCCCAATCGGCCAGCCACTGGCTGCGCAGTTCGTCCTGCTGCGCACGCAAGGTGCCGTTGGCCATTTCCGGGAGCAGGGTGATTTCCCACGGCGCCGAGAGAATCGAGTAACCGTAGTCGGCGATCAGCCGCTGACCGGCGATCGTCGGGTGCACGCCATCGTTGAACAGCAGTTTGCTCGGATCGGGGCTGGTGCCGCCGATGCCGTAAACGCTGTTGGCGGTGCAACTGTTGCCGCTGAAGCAGGTGCCCACCAGATTTTGATCCGCCGCGAGGCCAAAGCGGGCAGGGTCGTCCAGAACTTCCCGAACAAGTCCCGGCACGTTCAGCGGGATCACTTCTGCGTTGATCTGGCCAAGGCGATTGACCAACTGCTGATTGAACACGCCGCTGAGCAGCGTCGATGGCCCTTGCAGAAAGGTGCCAGAGACGGCGGGTGTCTGACCGATATCAGGCAGCAGCCAGACCATGATGTAGCGCGCGCCGGCCTGGGACAGCACTTGCGCGCCGTCGGCGAGATTATTGGCCGCGCTGATGGCTTGGCCGGGGCTGATTACGCGCCCTTGCAGGAAGTCATTGCCGCCCCCCGTCAGGTAGTACAGGGCATTGGGGTCGGCGCGAAAATTGTTCTCAACCAGATAACCCGGTCGGGTGCGGAACACGGTCGTCACCCCCGAGGTGGTGTTGGCGACCTGGGACTGGGTCGTGATGGCCGCCAGGATCTGGTCCGTTCGATCCCCGCCCACCGCCCAATTGTTGCCGTCCGCCAGGCCCTGAGCGGCGCGCACGGGAGACGTCGAGGCCTCCAGGTCGTTGGGGGCGACGCCCAGCATGCCGCCCAGGAGCGTCGATGAGTTCAACCCGAACGCTTCGCCACTGCCGTTCAGGTAGGTTGGGCCGACACGGTTGGTGAAACGCAGGGTCGATCCGGCAGGGCCGCCCGCATCGGGGAACTGGCCCGCGTCGGCAAGGCTGTCACCGAAGACGATCATCGTCGAGTAAGGAGAAGAAGCCGCCATGGCCGAGGAGCAGGCGAGCGAGAGGAGACAGGCCGCGAAAGGGCGGCGCAGAGCAGTGTTGAGCATCGAGAAATCCCTTCTTGTTTTGTATTACTGAACGAGAAGGTAGCAGTTACGACGCATATCGCCATGTCATGTATCAACAGTGAAGCGTTATGTCACAAACAGGATAAGATCATCAGGAATATTGGCTATTGGCCAGCATCCCTTGCTTCTCACGGGTTCAGAAGAGGCGCCCGTTGCAGAGGCGCCTTTCTCTTGGACTCAGCACTTAAAGCGTGGTGGTCGCGCTTCGGTGCTTGATCGCATCCAGCAGTTTCGTCGTCAGTGAGTTGTAGTCGCGATCAAAGTGATGTTTGCCGGGAAGTTGCAAGACTTCACCCACGACAGTGGGGTCCGTACAGCCGCTTTTCTTCTTTTCCTTCACGCCGTACACGCACAGCACCTTGTGGGCCGGGAGTTTGGCCATTTCGGATCCCGTTTCAATACCGTTATTACTGTCTTTTATCCAGCCGTCCAGGTGTATCTCGAAACTTCCTTTGCGTGCGAAAGCCAGTAACAAGATACTGCTGACATCGTTTTTATCTTTATCTTGCAGGCGATTGTAAATAGCTGGAAGTACATCTGCGCCAAATGAATAACCTGCCAATACGAAATGTTTAATACCCCAGCGTTGGCGATAGTCATTCATTAATGCCGTCAAGTCAGCGGCACTTTCTTCGGGGGAGCGATACTTCCAGTAATAACGTAATGTATCCACGCCTACGACCGGATAACCGGTCCCGCCCATGATCTCGGAGATCTCCTTGTCCAGATCCCGCCAGCCGCCATCGCCGGAGTAGAACACGGTCAGCGTGTCCACGGCCGGTTGCGGGGCGATCTCGATGACTTGCATCTCGGACGAGGTATGCACCAGCGGCAACGTTCGATCACTCACCTCAATGATGCTGGTGGGTTCCTGACGCTGGACATTTGACATGCTCGGCGTGGGTGGCAGGCAAACGTTGATTCGCTGTTTTGATTCAGAGCGTTGGTGCAGGCTGTACGCGACAGAAGTTGCAGCGATCAACACGAATGCTATCGCTGCCAGGTGTTTTTTACGTGGCATAGTTCGACGAGCTCTACCCATACCCGCTAACGCCGATGAAAGCAGGAAAGTTATTGTTGTGAGTTAAACCGCGACGCAAGTAGCGCTGTGAATGGCTTTAACTTCGTAGCGGTCTTGATCGAGCCGGGCGAATATATCCTATAACGTGGCAAACGTCTTGGTGTCCGAGAATCGTTCTCAGACAGCTCGATGACAGGTTTCGCCGACAGGTGCAGCGCATGCGTTTGGACTGACTGATACGCCTTAAGCGTGCCGTTCTGACTGCATCCATTGGCTTTTTTCTATCGTAGAATGCGGTTGCGCCACCGGGTTCGGTACGCTAATGTCCCGAAACGTTTAGATGAGACCCCTTCCGTGACGATTGTCAGCAAACTCTTGATGCGCGTTATCAAGGCCCACGCCCGCTGGCGTTGGCGCGCCTGACTCTTTCTCCTGCCGGAGTTTCCGGCCCTGCAACACCCTGCCTTCAACCCGTGACGTCCGCCGCCAGCGCGCTTTTGCAACGTGCTGAAACCGCGGGGCGATCAACCGGGCACGGATTTCGAAGGTTCGAACAAGGTCAGATTTCAAGAGGTTAAGCACACCATGCTGCTGATGATCGATAACTACGACTCCTTTACCTATAACGTCGTGCAGTACCTGGGCGAACTGGGCGCCGACGTTAAAGTGATCCGCAACGACGAAATGACCGTCGCCGAGATCGAAGCCCTGAACCCCGAGCGTATCGTGGTTTCCCCGGGCCCTTGCACGCCGAACGAGGCGGGCGTGTCCATTGACGTGATCAAGCACTTCGCTGGCAAGCTGCCGGTGCTGGGTGTCTGCCTGGGCCATCAGTCCATCGGCCAGGCGTTTGGCGGCGACGTAGTGCGCGCCCGTCAGGTGATGCACGGCAAGACCAGTGACCTGATCCACGAAGACAAGGGCGTGTTCGAAGGCCTGAAACATCCGCTGACGGTGACCCGCTACCACTCGCTGGTGGTCAAGCGCGAAACGCTGCCGGACTGCCTGGAAATGACCGCATGGACCCAGCTCGAAGACGGCTCGGTCGACGAGATCATGGGCCTGCGTCACAAGACACTGAACGTTGAAGGTGTGCAATTTCACCCTGAGTCGATTCTCTCCGAGCAGGGCCACGAGCTGTTCGCCAACTTCCTCAAGCAGACCGGCGGCACTCGTCAGGGTTAAGGACACTTCGTTATGGCAATGGATATCAAGACGGCGTTGGGCCGGGTTGTGAATCAACTGGACCTGACCACCGACGAAATGCGCGACGTCATGCGCGAAATCATGACCGGCCAGTGCACCCAGGCGCAGATCGGCGCGTTCCTGATGGGCATGCGCATGAAGAGCGAGACCATCGACGAAATCGTCGGCGCGGTCTCGGTCATGCGCGAGCTGGCGGATCAGGTTCAGCTGCAATCGCTGGATCGCGTGGTCGACATCGTCGGCACCGGCGGCGATGGCGCGAACATCTTCAACGTCTCCACGGCGGCTTCGCTGGTCATCTCGGCCGCAGGCTGCACAGTGGCCAAACACGGCAACCGCGCGGTGTCGGGCAAGAGCGGCAGCGCTGACCTGCTGGAAGCGGCAGGTGTGTACCTGAACCTGACGCCGGTGCAGGTGGCGCGTTGCATCGACAGCGTCGGCATCGGCTTCATGTTCGCCCAGACCCACCATCAGGCGATGAAATACGCGGCAGGCCCGCGCAAGGAAATGGGCCTGCGCACCCTGTTCAACATGCTCGGCCCACTGACCAACCCGGCAGGCGTCAAGCATCAGGTGGTCGGCGTGTTCAGTCAGGCCCTGTGCCGCCCTCTGGCCGAAGTGCTGCTGCGTCTGGGCAGCAAGCACGTGCTGGTGGTGCACTCCCAGGACGGCCTGGACGAATTCAGCCTTGCCGCGCCGACCTTCGTCGCTGAGCTGAAAAACGGCGAAGTCAGCGAATACTGGGTGCAGCCGGAAGACCTCGGCATGAAGAGCCAGAGCCTGTTCGGGCTGGTGGTCGACAGCCCGCAGCAATCGCTGGAGCTGATCCGCGATGCGCTGGGGCGCCGCAAGACCGAGAACGGTCAGAAAGCTGCCGAAATGATCGTGCTCAATGCCGGCGCTGCGCTCTATGCTGCAGATCATGCCTCGACGTTGAAAGAAGGTGTGGAACTGGCCCACGATGCGCTGCATACCGGCCTTGCCCGCGAAAAACTGGAGGAGCTGGGCGCCTTCACTGCGGTATTCAAACAGGAGAATGAAGGATGAGTGTGCCGACGGTACTGGAAAAGATTCTTGCCCGTAAGGCGGAAGAAGTCGCGGCGCGTCGTGCCAGCGTCAGCTTGTCCGAGCTGGAAACCCTGGTCGCCACCGCCGACGCGCCGCGTGGTTTTGCCAAGGCGCTGATCGAGCAGGCCAAGCGCAAGCAGCCAGCGGTCATTGCCGAGATCAAGAAGGCATCGCCGAGCAAGGGTGTGATTCGCGAAAACTTCCAACCCGCCGAGATCGCCAAAAGCTACGAAGCGGGCGGCGCGACCTGCCTGTCCGTGCTCACCGACATCGACTTCTTCCAGGGCGCCGATGCGTATCTGAAAGAGGCCCGTGGCGCGTGCCAGCTGCCGGTGATTCGCAAGGACTTCATGATCGACCCGTATCAGGTCGTCGAAGCCCGCGCGCTGGGCGCCGATTGCATCCTGTTGATCGTCTCCGCGCTGGATGACGTGCAGATGGCCGAACTGGCCGCTGTCGCCAAAGCCAACAAGCTCGACGTGCTGGTCGAAGTGCACGACGGCGATGAGCTGGAGCGCGCACTGAAAACCCTCGACACCCCGCTGGTGGGCATCAACAACCGCAACCTGCACACCTTCGACGTCACCCTGGAAACCACGCTGGACCTGCTGCCACGCATTCCGCGCGATCGCCTGGTGATCACCGAGAGCGGCATCCTCAACCGCGCCGATGTCGAGCTGATGGAAATCAATGAGGTGTATTCCTTCCTGGTGGGCGAAGCGTTCATGCGCGCCGAGAAGCCGGGCGTGGAATTGCAGCGCCTGTTCTTCCCGGAGAAGGGCAACGCCCCGATCAAGTCCAGTACGCTGGATTGATCAAATCATGTAACACGCTGTAGCAGCACAAGGAGGCCGACATGGACACACAGGTTATCGATATCTGCGTCGAAGCCGGCCTCAAGGCCGAGCAGGATCTGCTCGCCTCGGTCTGCGCCGGGGATGCCGATTTCGGGCTGCTGTTCTGGCGGCCCAATGATCATGCGCTGGTCATGCCCCGTCGCCTGAGTCGCCTTGAAGGCTTCATCGAAGCCAGCGAGACTCTCGCCGATATGGGCTGGCCGGTGCTGCTGCGCGAAAGTGGCGGCGAGCCGGTGCCGCAATCCCCCGCCACGGTGAACGTCGCGCTGGTCTACGTGCAGCCCAAATCCGATCTGGACCGTGATCGCATCGAAAAAGCCTACATGCGTCTATGTCAGCCCATGCTCGACGTGTTGAGCGAGCTGGGTGGCGCAGCGTCGCTGGGTGAAGTCGAAGGCGCGTTTTGTGACGGTCGCTTCAACGTCAATCTCGATGGCCGCAAGATGGTCGGCACGGCCCAGCGCTGGCGTCAGAGTCAAGGTGGGCAGCGGCCGGTCGTATTGGCCCATGGCGCGATGCTGCTGGATAACGAGCGCGCCGACATGGTCAATGCCGTGAACCGCTTCAATCAGATGTGCGATCTCGAACAGCGCTGTCGGGCAGAGAGTCACATCGCCCTGCACGAGTTGTTCGCCGCGCCGGATTTCATTGCCCGGCTGAGCGAGCGCTACGCGGACATCTTCGCCCGCTTGTAAATGCGATCAACGCGTGCCGTAGACGACCATCGTCTTGCCGCGTACGTGCACCAGCTTCTGTTCTTCCAGCGCCTTCAACACGCGACCGACCATTTCCCGCGAGCATCCCACGATACGGCCGATTTCCTGGCGCGTGATCTTGATCTGCATGCCATCGGGGTGGGTCATGGCGTCCGGCTGTTTGCACAGGTCCAGCAGGCTGCGGGCGACACGACCGGTGACGTCGAGGAACGCCAGGTCGCCTACTTTGCGCGTGGTATTGCGCAAACGTTCGGCCATCTGGCCGCCCATGGCATACATCAGTTCGGGATCGTGCTGGCTCAACTCACGGAATTTGGCGTAGCTGATCTCGGCCACTTCGCACTCGGTCTTGGCGCGTACCCAGGCGCTGCGTTCAGAGCCCGTGCTGAGCGGCTGAAACAGCCCCAGTTCGCCGAAGAAATCGCCGCTGTTGAGGTAGGCCACGATCATCTCGCGCCCGTCGCTGTCTTCAATCAGGATCGTCACCGAGCCCTTGATGATCAGGTACAGAGATTCCGACTGCTCGCCCGCACAGATGATGTTGCTCTTGGCGGCGCAACGACGCCGTTGGGCGTAGGGGAGAAGCTTGTCGACGAGTTTCACTTTATTTGGAGGGGTCATGGCAAGCATGGCTGTATCCCGTAAAAAACTGCGCCCTGAGGCATTCTTATAGGTATCGGCAGTATTTCCGATTTGTCGCAGTGCGACAGCGGCAATTCGACATTTTTTCAGAAATTTCCTACATTTGTGTCGCTTATCGACCTATTCAGCCACGCTCAGCGACCTGACGGCCTTGTGCTAAGCTGGCCGCCTTTTTTCAAGCATTGGAGTCCTGGGGATGAAAGCGCGTATTCAATGGGCGGGTGAGGCCATGTTCCTCGGCGAGTCGGGCAGCGGTCACGTGGTCGTGATGGACGGCCCACCCGAGAGCGGCGGTCGCAACCTGGGTGTGCGCCCGATGGAAATGGTGCTGATCGGCCTGGGTGGTTGCAGCAACTTCGACGTCGTCAGCATCCTCAAGAAAGCCCGGCAGCCGGTGGAAAGCTGCGAAGCGTTCCTGGAAGCCGAGCGCGCCACCGAAGACCCCAAGGTGTTCACCAAGATTCACCTGCACTTCGTGGTCAAGGGCCGCGGCTTGAAGGAAACCCAGGTCAAACGCGCGATCGAATTGTCAGCCGAGAAATACTGCTCGGCGTCGATCATGCTGGGCAACGCGGGCGTTGAAATCACTCACGATTACGAAATCGTCGAACTGGGTTGAGAGCTCGTGTCAATACCTGTGGGAGCCACCCCGGCGGCTCCCACACACACTGCGTTGAGCGGCAGAGGGGTCTAGCTTCAGACGCGGTAAGTGCTCTTGGTCATGACCTTGGCCAGCAAACTCATGCCGAACTTCACCGGCGCGGGGAAGCGATAACCCCCCGCTTGAATAGCGCCTTCGGCGTGTTGCTCTTCATCGGTACGCATCTGCTCCAGGATCGCCCGGGATTTTTCGTCCTCGACCGGCAGTTGCTCCAGATGTTCGTTCAGGTGCTTGCAGACCTGATCTTCCGTCGCCGCGACAAACCCCAGACTGACCTTATCGCTGATCAGGCCGGCCACTGCGCCGATGCCGAACGACATGCCGTAGAACAGCGGATTGAGCACGCTGGTGTGGCTGCCCAGTTGGTGAATGCGTTGTTCGCACCACACCAGATGGTCGATTTCTTCCTCGGCGGCGTGCTCCATGGCCTTGCGCACATGGGGAAGCTTCGCGGTCAGGGCCTGACCCTGATACAGCGCCTGGGCACAGACTTCGCCGGTGTGATTGATGCGCATGAGACCGGCGACATGTTTGGTGTCGATCTCGCTCATTTTGGTGTCGGGTTGAACGATGGCAGGCGAGGGGCGGTGAGAGTGCGCGCTGGCGGGCAGCAGCGTTTTCATCGCAGCGTCGGCTTGCAGCAGGAAACGGTCGATAGGGGAGTAGTGACGTTCGGTAGCCATGGGCACCTCCGGATAAATCCACGGCGGCCAGTCTACCTCAATCAATGTGACGAGGCTTGTCTCGCGTCAGCCCGCCGAGGCGCGTGATAGACCCTCGGCGGGTGTAAGTCGTTGAAATCGCGACTCAGCCCGGCGGCCAGGTCATCTGACGCTTGCCCAGTACGTGCATGTGAATGTGATAGACGGTCTGGCCGCCTTTCTCATTGGTGTTCATGACCACGCGAAAACCATCCTCGCACCCTTGCTCTTTGGCCAGGCGCTGCGCGGTGAAGAGGATGTGGCCCAGCAGGCCTTTGTCTTCTTCGGTCACGTCGTTGAGGGTGGCGATGGGTTTTTTCGGGATGACCAGAAAGTGCACCGGCGCCTGTGGGGCGATGTCGTGAAAGGCCAGTACCTGGTCGTCTTCGTAGATGATCTTCGCCGGAATCTCCCGGTTGATGATCTTGGTGAACAGAGTCTCCACAGCCTTGTTTCTCCGTTTCGAGGGGCATTCGCCGAGTGTACTGAGCGCGTTGTGCCACGCCCAGCCGTTTCTTGTAATGGGGGATCAGACCGAGGTGCGCGACTTGAGCATCGAACCCCAGATCTTGCGGGTCAGCCAGCGACCGGCGAAGCGCGGCAGGCGCGTCAGGACGCGATTGCGCCAACCGGGGATGATGATCGCGCGGTTCTTGTCGAGGGCGCGGACGGTATAGAGCGCGATCTCTTCGGCGCTCATGGTCTTGTCGTCGGTGAATTTGTCGGCATTGAGCTGCGCGGTGCGGAAGAACGACGTGCGCGTCGGGCCCGGGCACAGCACGGAAATCTTCACGCCGGTTTTCTTCAGTTCTTCACGCAGGCCTTCGGAGAAATGCAGCACGAACGCCTTGCTCGCCGCGTAGGTGCTCATCCATGGGCCCGGCTGAAAACCCATGATCGACGCGACATTGAGAATCTGCCCGCCGCCTTGAACCGCCATCAGATTGCCAACGGTGTGACACAGGCGGGTCATGGCCAGCACGTTGAGGTCCAGGAGGTCTTGCTCTTGCGCCCATTCCTGGGCGAGAAACGGCCCGCTGTTGCCGATGCCGGCGCAATTGACCAGCAGGTCGATCTGCCGCTCGCCGTCTTCCAGCTCCAGCAAAAAGCCTGAAAGGCGCAGCGGCTCACCCAGATCGCAGGCGCGGAACAGCACCTCGACGCCGAAGCGCTGAGTGAATTCGATGGCGATGCTTTCCAGCATGTCCCGATGGCGGGACACCAGAATCAGGGGGCGACCACGGCGGGCCAAGGCTTCAGCGATGGCCAGGCCAATACCGCTGGATGCGCCTGTGACCAGGGCGTAACGGGTCATGCAATTCTCCAGTGTTGCACATGTCGAGACCGCTTCCATGCGGTCAGGCAGTTATTGATCTTCGTCGTCATCGCCCGCATCAGGGGGCGTGGCGGGGTCTACCGGTACATCGGGTGTGGCCTGATCCAAATCGTCGTCATAGGGCAGCGACTGTTCGTAGTCGCCGGTCGTAACTTCGATTTGCTCTTTGATCTTGTTGAAGCCGCCCAGCAGAGCGCCAACAAACACCAGTGCCAGAAAGATCATCCAAAGTGCGGCAAGGACCTTCACCGATCGGGTGTTTTTCGGCGGCGGCGGACCGTAACGGTTAGCGCCTGCGTTGCCCGGAATGACCATCATCAGCAGCGGGAAAACACTGTTCACCAGGGGGATCAGGTTCAGCAGCAACAGCCAGGCAGACCAGCCCGCGTCATGCAGACGCTGCGCGCCCATCTGAATACTCACCACCAAAAAGGCGATCACCAGCACGGTGGCCAGCAGCCCGCCCGCCACCAGTGACAGGCTCAACACCCCAAAGCACAGCGCTGCGAGCAGCATGCCCACAAAGCTCAGCACCATCGTCCAGGCCAGATAACGCAATCTGCCGATACGGCCTTGGACGGTGAACACCTTGAGCTCGCCTTCGGCAGGCCAGTCTTGAGTAACCGCCGAGCGCGGTGGCGCGTAGGGTGAGACAGCGGGTTCGTAAGCCGGTTTGGCTGGCGCGGGCTCGATCTCTTCAAGCGTCCAGGCCACTGGCTGCTCGGGTTCTATCCGCGCCTCCACACCGGCGTCGTTCAACGCTTTTAAATAGCGTTGCGCGTCGTCGTGGGTCAGCCCGCGCTTGACCGTCATGGGCTTGCCGGTGAACAGACGGTCGATGCCCGACACATCGCTCTTGAACAGCTGCGCGAGGTTCAGGCGTGCTGTTTCCAGGTCGACACCCGTTCGCAGCTGCCCTTCGAAAACGATCTTGAAGTGTTCGGCCATGCTCGGCTTCCTTGTCTGGGGTTAAAAGCGTCTCTTGCGTGAGATCAGAACGGTTTGACGACCACCAGAATGACGATCGCCAACAGGATCAATACAGGGATTTCGTTGAACCAGCGATAAAACACATGGCTGCGGCCGTTTTCGCCGCGCGCGAAGCGTTTCACCTGGGCGCCGCACATGTGGTGGTAGCCGATCAGTATGACCACCAGAGTCAGCTTGGCGTGCATCCAGCCCTGCTGAAGATAGCCGGGGATGAGTGTAATCAGCCAGATGCCAAACACCAGCGTGGCGATCATCGCCGGGCCCATGATCCCGCGATACAGCTTGCGCTCCATGGTGCAGAAACGCTCGCGGCTGACGGCGTCTTCGCTCATGGCGTGGTAGACGAACAGACGGGGAAGATAGAACAGGCCGGCGAACCAGCAGACCATCGAGACGATGTGCAGCGCTTTTATCCACAACATTTTTGGTTTTTCCAGGATCACGGTGGCGCAAATAGTAGTGGCTTGCGTGCCCGTACGTCACGTTCACGGTTGTCCCAGAGGCGCTGGACTCCTATTATCAGCGGCTTTCCAGTGGTTTCGTTGAGGGGCAGGTTATGGTCAAGGTCGGTATCGTCGGTGGCACGGGTTACACCGGCGTCGAGTTGCTGCGTCTTCTGGCACAGCATCCGCAAGCGGAGGTGGTCGCGATCACCTCGCGCTCCGAAGCAGGTCTGCCAGTGGCCGACCTGTATCCAAACCTGCGCGGTCACTACGACGGCCTGGCGTTCAGCGTCCCGGACGTAAAAGTGCTGGGCGCCTGCGATGTGGTGTTCTTCGCCACTCCGCACGGCGTTGCACACGCGCTAGCGGGCGAACTGCTGGCGGCGGGCACCAAGGTCATCGACCTGTCTGCCGACTTCCGTCTGCAGGACGCCGATGAATGGGCCAAGTGGTACAACCAGCCCCACGGCGCGCCGCAATTGCTGCCTGAAGCGGTGTACGGCCTGCCCGAAGTCAATCGCGAGAAAATCAAGAGCGCGCGCCTGATCGCGGTGCCGGGTTGCTACCCGACCGCAACGCAGCTGGGTTTCCTGCCACTGCTTGAAGCCGGTCTGGCTGACCCGATGCGCCTGATTGCCGACTGCAAATCCGGCATCAGTGGCGCGGGGCGTGGTGCGAGCGTCGGTTCGCTGTACGCCGAGACCAGCGAAAGCTTCAAAGCCTACGCCGTCAAAGGCCACCGTCACCTGCCGGAAATCAGCCAGGGCCTGCGTCGTGCAGCGGGCGGCGATGTCGGTCTGACCTTCGTGCCTCACCTGACCCCGATGATCCGCGGCATTCACGCCACCCTGTATTCGACTGTCGTTGACAAGTCGGTGGACCTGCAGGCGCTGTTCGAGAAGCGTTACGCCAACGAGCCGTTCGTTGACGTCATGCCTGCCGGCAGCCACCCGGAAACCCGCAGCGTGCGCGGCGCCAACGTCTGCCGCATCGCCGTTCACCGCCCTCAGGGTGGCGATCTGGTGGTGGTGCTGTCGGTCATCGACAACCTGGTCAAGGGCGCGTCGGGTCAGGCGGTGCAGAACCTGAACATCATGTTCGGCCTGGACGAGCGGCTGGGCCTGTCCCACGCAGCGTTGCTTCCCTGACAGCAGCTTCAAGCGGCAAGCGCCAAGCCTCAAGCGTGAAGCCGGATCCCAGGCTTTTCACTCGCAGCTTGTCGCTTGCAGCTAGTGGCTGCCGTTAGAATAGTTGACCGATTTTCTAGGAGAAGCGGATAATGGCCGTCATTACGCATTATGACGGCTTACCGCCGGGAGATATTGAGCATGAGTGTTGAATCCTTCACGCCTACGGCTCTGGAATTCACGCAAGGTGCAGCGCACAAAGTGAAAACCCTGGTCGATGAAGAAGGCAATGATCGCCTGAAGTTGCGTGTATTCGTGACCGGCGGTGGCTGTTCCGGTTTCCAGTACGGTTTCACTTTTGATGAAGACGTTGCCGACGATGACACCATTGTTGAGCGCGAGGGCGTCAGCCTGGTTGTCGATCCGATGAGCTTCCAGTATCTGGCGGGCGCAGAGGTGGATTATCAGGAGGGGCTGGAAGGCTCTCGTTTCGTGATCAAGAACCCGAATGCCGCCACCACCTGCGGTTGCGGTTCCTCGTTCTCGATCTGATTCATCCGCTTCAAGCTGTTCGCAAACAAAAATGCCGCGCATCTGCGCGGCATTTTGCGTTTTGGCCAGGCGTTACGCCGGGTAGATTGCCCCGAGCACGCGCAGCCCTGCCGCGCCGGTAACACTCGGACGGTTGGCCGGAACGCTTTCCAGCGCGCAATGCGCGAGCCAAGCGAAGGCCATGGCCTCGACCCAGTCAGGATCAACCCCGAACTCGGCCGTGCTCGATACCTTGGTGTTCGGCAGCAACGCAGCCAGTCGAGCCATCAGCGCCTTGTTGTGCGCGCCGCCGCCACAGACCAGCAATTCTTTGGTCTGCGCCTGAGCTGACTGCAGCGATTGCGTGATGCTCAGCGCGGTCACTTCCAGCAACGTCGCCTGTACGTCTTCGGGCTTCAGCGTCGGCAACTGGAACATGTGGTGATGCACCCAGCCAAGGTTGAACACTTCACGACCGGTGCTTTTCGGCCCCTTGGTCTGGAAGAACTGGTCGCTGAGCATCGACTTGAGCAAGTCGGCGTTCACTGTACCGCTTGCCCCCCAGGCGCCATCCTTGTCGTAGCTCAGGCCGCGCTGGGCTTGAATCCACGCATCAAGCAGCACGTTGCCGGGGCCTGAGTCGAAGCCGGAAACCGGCTTGTCGATCTCGATCAGGCTGAGGTTGCTGAAACCGCCGACGTTCAGGACTGCGCGATAGTCCTTGTTGTCGTCGAACAGCGCTTCGTGGAAGGCGGGAACCAGAGGCGCGCCCTGACCACCTGCCGCGATGTCACGTTTGCGGAAGTCGCTGACGACGGTGATGCCGGTCAGTTCGGCCAGCAGGGCAGGGTTACCGATCTGGATCGTGAAGCCCCGTGCCGGTTCATGGCGAATGGTCTGGCCGTGGCTGCCAATGGCGCGAATCTCGCCTGCCAGCTTGTTCTGCTGATCCAGCAGCGCGTGCACACCCTGAGCGGCAAGACGTACCCACTTCTGCTCGGCGATGCCGGCGCGCGCCAGTTCGTCCGGGCCGCTGGCGCACAGGCCAAGCAGCTCGGCGCGCAGATCGTCAGGCATGGGAATGTAGTGGGTGCCGAGCAAGCGTGGTCGGTCATCCTGTTCTACCAGCGCGAAGTCCAGTCCATCAAGACTGCTTCCGGACATTACACCTACATATAAAGTCATGGGTCAGCGCTTACTCGAGGCCAGCATGGTGGCCTTTTCCTGGTCCATGCGCGCCATCAGAGGTTGGCTCTCTTGCATGAACCGCTGTTTTTCGGACTTGGCGATCGGGTCTGCCATTGGCAGCTTCTGACCCAGCGGGTCAACGTGAACGCCGTTTACCTGGAACTCGTAATGTACATGCGGACCTGTTGAAAGGCCGGTTGTTCCAATATAGCCGATGACCTGGCCTTGCTTGACGCTCGAACCATTCTGGATGCCTTTGGCAAAACCCTGCATGTGGCCATACAGCGTGCGATAGGTTTCGCCGTGCTGGATGATCACGGTGTTGCCGTAGCCGCCGCGACGACCGGCCAGAATCACCTTGCCGTCACCGGTTGCCTTGATTGGCGTGCCGCGAGGAGCAGCATAGTCGATGCCTTTGTGGGCGCGGATTTTGTTGAGGATCGGGTGCTTGCGGCCCATCGAGAACAGCGAGCTGATGCGCGCGTATTCAACCGGGGTACGGATGAACGCCTTGCGCATGCTGTTGCCATCGGCGGTGTAGTAGTTGGTGTTGCCTTGTTTGTTGGTGTAACGCACGGCGGTGTAGGTCTTGCCGCGGTTGGTGAAGCGAGCGGACAGAATGTTGCCGGTGCCGACGGTCTTGCCGTTGACCACTTTCTGCTCGTAGATCACGTCGAATTCGTCACCCTTGCGGATGTCCTGCGCGAAGTCCACGTCATAGCCGAAGATGTTGGCCATATCCATGGTCATGCTGTGGCTCAGGCCGGCGCGCTGGGCCGATTGCGACAAGGAGTTGTTGATCACCCCGTGAACGTAGGCCGTGCGTACGTTGGGTTTGCTGACATCGCGGGTAAACGTGTAGCCCTTTTCCGTTCGGGAGAGGCTGATGCTTTCCAGGTCGGTCAGTTTGCTGTGCAGCTGCTTGAGGTTGCCATCAGGGGTCAGCTCGAACTGCAGGATCTGACCGTTCTTCAGTTGGCTGAACTGTTTGGCCTGCTTGTCGCTGGCCATGACCTCATGAACCGCTGCTGGCGGAAGGCCGACTTTCTCGAACAGGGTAGAGAGGGTGTCGCCCTTGGAGACAACAACTTCCTTGTGAGTCGGGCTTTTAGCAGCGGCAGCGACTTCTTTTGCAGACTTGGCAGGCGCGGCTTCGGGCTCGGTTTTAGCGGTGTTGTCAGGCTCGTCGTCGCTGTTTTCGATCTGGGCGAACGGAGATTGTGCAGGGAGTTCTGTGGCTTGAGACTGATCTTGAGCGTCTTGTTCTTGCTTGAACTGCTCGACCGGCGTTTCCAGTTCGAGGCTGCGGTTGGTTTTTTTGGCTTCGACATCACTGGATGGAAAAACCAGAAGGGCCAGGCTCAGCAGGGCTGCGATGCCGCTGGCTGCGAGCAGGTGGCTCTTCGGATAAAGCGGAGGCGCTTTAGGCGGAGTGTCGTTCATAGGTAATTTTGACTTTGAAAAAGATGAAATGGAAAAGATGAATGACATGATGAAGATGAAATAACTGTATAAAATATAACCAAATCCTGCCTGAGGCAAGCTTGCGTTCGGATCGTTCCCTGATTCGTCGGCCTTCTGTTGCCAGAACTTGTATTTGGGCGGTGATCTTGTATGGTTGTTTCCCTTTGAAATAAGGCATGGCGGGGCTGAAATGAAGTCGGTTGAAGAGCAGCTAGCGCTGATCAAGCGTGGCGCGGATGAACTCCTGGTCGAGTCCGAACTGGTCGCGAAGCTTAAGCGTGGTCAGCCACTGCGCATCAAGGCCGGTTTCGATCCTACGGCGCCGGACCTGCACCTGGGTCACACGGTGCTTATTAATAAGCTGCGTCAGTTTCAGGAGTTAGGCCATCAGGTCATCTTCCTGATTGGCGACTTCACCGGCATGATCGGCGACCCGAGCGGCAAGAGCGCCACGCGCCCGCCACTGACTCGCGAGCAGGTGCTCGACTACGCCGAGACCTACAAGGCTCAGGTCTTCAAGATTCTCGATCCGGCCAAAACCGAGGTGGCGTTCAACTCCACCTGGATGGATCAACTGAGCCCTGCCGACTTCATTCGCCTGTCATCCCAGTACACCGTGGCGCGTATGCTCGAGCGCGATGACTTCGACAAGCGTTACAAGTCGAATCAATCCATCGCCATTCACGAATTCCTCTATCCGCTGGTTCAGGGTTATGACTCGGTAGCTTTGCGTGCCGACGTCGAGCTGGGCGGTACCGATCAGAAATTCAACCTTCTTATGGGGCGCGAGCTTCAGCGTGCCTACGGTCAGGAAGCGCAGTGTGTGCTGACCATGCCGTTGCTTGAAGGTCTGGATGGCGTGAAGAAGATGTCCAAGTCGTTGGGCAACTACGTCGGCATCCAGGAAGCGCCGGGCATCATGTACAGCAAGCTGGTCTCCATTCCGGATGCGCTGATGTGGCGTTATTTCGAGCTGCTGAGCTTCCGCTCCATGGAAGAGATCGAAGGCTTCAAGGCTGATTGTGAAGCGGGCGCGAATCCGCGGGACATCAAGATCAAGCTGGCCGAAGAGATCGTTGCGCGTTTCCATGGTGAAGAAGCTGCGGCGTCGGCCCATCGTTCGGCGGGCAACCGTATGAAGGATGGCGAGCTGCCTGAGGATCTGCCGGAGATTTCCGTGTCGGGTCCCGAAGACATGCCAATCGCTGCCGTCCTTAATAAAGCAGGCCTGGTGAAGAACTCTGCTGTCGCTCGCGACCTGCTGGCTTCCGGCGGTGTGCGTATAGATGGTGAAGTGGTTGATCGCGGCTTTGTCTTCAAGGTTGGCGCAACCCATGTTTGCCAGGCCGGCAAGAAGGCTTTCGGGCGCGTTACGTTGAATTTGGAATGAATTCAAATAAGTGCTTGACGCCCCTCCGAATCTCTCTATAATTCGCCCCACTTCCGGCGCAGTCGGAACCTAAAACTCCTTGAAATTCAATGAGTTGCAGGTTCAGGATGGCGAGGAAGTGCTTAGGTCGAAATGCTCGGATCGAAAGCGGTGAA
>Ga0213837_1000362_pt1 | contig 53003 bp, 43 predicted proteins | sample SWPATP12_FD_160572 | JGI IMG/M metagenome (GOLD analysis project Ga0213837, IMG submission 160572) | Coastal seawater microbial communities from Marineland, Florida, United States - SWPA TP1 #2 | ecosystem: Environmental > Aquatic > Marine > Coastal | place: USA: Florida | collected 2016-08-06
TCGGTAACGTTATTGTTAACCTGTGTTTGTTCAAAGCACAAGCCATACAAATCGCGTGGATTGGTTGGGCTGGCTAAGAGTTCTATGGTTTTTTGTTTACTTGTTTTGTTAACTAAATCATATGTGTCGCTATAGTCATAATTTAATTCGCTTGGGTTTTCTGCATGACCTGTTTTATTACCTGTCCGGCAGATTGTTTTACAAGAATGTGAATGAATACCTCATATGCTATATTGTTAGGGCGTTAATCAAAATGGCATTTCTTTATAAAAAAGTTATATATATTTGGCTAAATTTACAAAATAAATGTCAAAGTGTCAGAAGGAGGAGAAGTGGTAACCGAAAACAACCCGAAAAAGCATGTTTATCTTCACGATGCAATTGATAAAAAGCTTGTTGCCATTTTGCGTACCGATGCACGAGCACCCGTTTCAAAGCTTGCCAAGTTATTGCATGTTTCCCGTGGGACGGTACAAAACCGCCTGGATCGCCTGATTGATTCCGGTGCGATTCTCGGCTTTACCGTCAGGGCACATGATGAGCTTGAAACCGATGTCATTAAGGCCATCATGATGATAGAAGTTGTAGGTAAGTCCACCACACAGGTGATCAATAAGTTGCGTGGGATCCCACAACTTGAAAAATTGCACACCACTAACGGCGCCTGGGACTTGGTGGCAGAAATAAGAACATCAGACCTGCCGGAATTTGATCGTGTTCTGCGAGAGGTTAGAACCATAGACGGTGTGTTAAACAGTGAGACCAGCATTCTATTAAGCTCGGTTTAGCGTTCTCGTTTTTAAGAAAAAAATTAAAATCTAGATTTATGGGAGTAGATACTTTTGAAATACAAGTTTCGGTTAAAAAGTAAATTTTCAACCCCTAAGCGACGGTGGAAAAAGGCGTTTGAGGAGGAGTAACTGTGGGGATTTATTTTGAGGATGAGTCTTCGTTGGTGTAACTCTCAATCCGAGGCTATTCTTGTTTTAAAATGCCATTGTCGAGAGCAAAGGAAAAGGCTATGGAGAGCATACGGGTCAAGGTGGATGATCGCGAAAAACCCAGCGGAATTCCTCAATTGCTGGATGAGCATCCTGAAATCAATTGTTGCGTAGAGCGCTTATCTTTGGGGGACTATCTGATTGATGACTGGCTGCTGATTGAACGCAAACAAGTCGCCGACCTGATCCACTCCTTGATCACGGGAAGGCTGTTTGAGCAGGCATTACGCCTGGCCGAATCCGAGCTTAAAACGGCGATTTTAATTGAGGGAGGTAAGACGGATATTGGTGAATATCAAGTTCATCGGCATGCCATATTAGGAGCACTGACAACGTTAAGTCTGATTTATGGCATCTCCATTCTTCGCTCTGCCAGTCCGCAAGAATCGGTTTGTTTGATGCTTTTCGCCGCTCGACAAAAGGCACGGCGAAACAAAGATGTGCTGCCTCGCTGTGGTTATCGGCCAAAGTCACATCATAGGCGCCAGTTATATCTTATTCAGGGCCTTCCCGGCGTCGGTCCCGCGCTTGCCAAACGGCTACTGGCCAGCTTTGGTTCCGTCAGGGCCATATGCTGTGCGGACAAAGATGCCCTGTGTAAGGTAGAGGGTATAGGCCCTGGCAGGGCCGAAAAAATTATCCAGGTTTTATCCTAATACCAAGTTGATTAATTGACCACTTAGCGAGAATTAAAAGGCTAGTGCGCCTTGTTTCAGCAAGCGTTAAATTTATACAAGCAGCAACAGTGGCAGGCCGCCCTGATACTATTTGACCAGCTGGCGAGCGAATTTCCAAAGGAGCCATGTTTCCAGGTTTATCGGCAGAGAGTCGTTGAAAAGCTAGGCAAGGCTCATGATCCTGCCTGGATGGCATTATCGCAATTCTGGGGCTATTTTTAATAGCAGCGGCATTAGTGCTTTTGTGACATTATGCATACCATCTTACCCTTACTCTTGTCATTCGTTATTGCAATCATCCTGGGCATCATATTGCGCAGCCTCCTGAAAAATACGGCCATTCCTTTTTCTGTTGCCCTGTTGGTGCTGGGCATGCTGATTGGCGCCAGCCTTGATTTTGATGTCCAGACCCCTGTTTTAAATGATATCAAGTCTGCCTTTGTGCTGGCCAGTCAGCTAGATGCCGATCTGATCATGTTCATCTTTTTACCCGCGCTGGTGTTTGAGTCTGCCTTCTCGCTGGAAGTACACCTGTTTAAACGCATGCTGTCACAGATTGCCTTGCTGGCCATTCCGGGACTGATTATTTGCACCTTGATCACGGCATTGCTGAGCCTGAGCGTGCTGCCCTGGCACTGGTCACTGGCCTCGGCCCTGATGTTTGGGGCGATTGTCAGTGCAACGGATCCGGTTGCCGTGGTCTCACTGTTAAAGGAAATGTGTTCCCGGGTCAGGCTGCAAACCTTAGTGGAAGGGGAGTCCCTGCTTAACGATGGCACCGCAATCGTATTATTTACCCTGTTCTTAACCCTGGCAAGCCAAGTGCAACCCGAATTTAATACCCTGGCGGTGATTGTTGAATTTGTCCGTGTGGTGGCAATCGGGGCGGCGGTTGGCGCCTTGGTGGCTGCGGTCAGCCTGGTGTTTATCGACTCTCTTTTTAACGACAGCCTGATTGAAATCGCCCTGACCCTGGCGCTGCCCTATCTGGTTTTTCATCTCTCTGAACATGTCTTTCACGCCTCTGGGGTCGTCAGTGTCGTCACTCTGGCCTTGCTCTATGCTGGACCTGGGAGAACAAGGTTTTCACCCGAGGTGATGGAGCATTTACGCCATTTTTGGCATACCCTGTCCTTTTTATTCAATACCCTGATCTTTATCCTGGTGGGCCTGGTCATCTCGACACGGTTAAGCCTTGCGGATTTGGCGAACTGGCAATATTTAGCCATTATCTTTGCCGGTATTTTGATGATTAGAGCCTTGGTTATTATCGCACTGATGCCGGTTTTGGCCCGCATCGGAATAGGCCTGACCAGGGAAAAAGCCATCGTCTTGACCTGGGGCGGGCTGCGCGGGGCGGTTTCGCTGGCTCTGGCCCTGATGGTGGCAACCAATGAGGCCCTGGATAGCCAATTGCGCGATCAGATCTTATTTTTAACCGCTGGCATTGTGGTATTGACCATAGTTATCAATGGTTCATCCATGAGCTTTATCATGGCCAGGCTGGGGCTGGATAGGCTGCCCAAGGCGAAACAGCAAACCTTTGACAAGGTGCAGCATAAGGTGTCAGACGAGGTGCTCAGCGTCCGTTCCATACTGAAAAATGACGAGCAGCTAAAAGCGGTCAACTGGCCCGAGGTGGACCGGCATATTGCCACGGCAGCGAAGGCGTTTGGCAATGGCCTGGAACTTGACAGTCACATCGAATATTTTCGCAAGTTGCTGGAGTCGGAGCGCCAGTTTTACTGGAATCAGTTTGCCAAGGGCCTATTGAGCCAGCATGCTACGCATCTTCTGGTTGAGGGCATAGAAAAAGCACTTGATGGCACCCCACAGCTCTGGCCCAGGCCGTCGATCATCAGGCAGTGGCAAGTGCCGCCATGGCTCATTAAGTGTGAGGCCTTGCCCTTGTTCGGTGTCTATGCGCGAAATGCCAGCTACCGACAGCATGTGATTATTTTTGAAAGTGCGCGGGGCTTATTTGAAGCCAGCCGCTATATTCAGGGCCTGGCACCTAGCCTGTCACTGCAGCCGGAGCAGCTGGCACAGGCGATGAAACAAATCAGGCAGCTCAATCAATTCGCCGTCACCACTCTGGATGAGTTCAGGCAGAAATCACCCCACCTGGTGGCCCGGGTCGAGTCCTACCTGGCGTTAAGGATACTGCTAAATACCAAACGCAAAAAGATACAGGACCTGGCTCATGAGGGCATGATTTCCGAGCCGGACGCGAAAAAACTGATCGAAGCCGTCGAATTTAAGATGCATGAATTGAAAAAGCAACGCTGACTTATAGGCTTTTTATTCGCCCCCAGGGCTGAAAAAGGCTATCTTTTAGGTTAATCAAGGCATTTTGTAAGTCAACTTGAGGTTATGATTGAAACACTGAAACTCTTTCTTGTCCTATATCTGTTTTTTGTGCTGCTGCTTTATGTAGGCCAGCGTAAACTCATGTACCTGCCAACGCCGGTTTCAAATTATGCCGAAGAAGCAAGAATCACCTTTCAGGTGAACGAGCAAAGCCTAACCGCCTGGCAGTTGAACCCGGGAAAATCACAGGCCTTGATGTATTTTGGCGGCAATGCCGAATCGGTAGAGGCAAATATCGATGACTTTAAAGAAATTTTTCCCAGTTATACCCTATACCTGATCGCCTACCGTGGCTATGGTGGCAGCACGGGGGAGCCTACCGAAGAAGGCCTGAAAGCGGATGCCCTGGCCATTTATGAACAACTGGCATCTGAGCATAGGTATATCAGTGTGATGGGGCGAAGCCTGGGCTCGGGTGTTGCCGTGCACCTGGCGGCGAAAAGAAAGATCCATAAGATGATCCTGGTTACTCCCTTTGACAGCGTACTCAATGTGGCCAAGGGGATATACTGGATGTTTCCGCTATCTGTCTTGCTTAAGGACAAGTTTGAATCCTGGAAAGAGGCCAAGGATGTGGGGGCCGAAACCTTAATGCTTATCGCCGAACGGGATGAAGTGATCCCCGCCAGACGAGGTAAAAAGCTGGCAGAATATTTTATCCATGCCGTGCCCGAGGTGAAAGTGATCAGGCATGCCAGCCACAATAATATCGAACAGTTTGAACAGTATAAGCAGGCGCTTGTTGATTTTGTTCGATAAATAGCAAAAAAGACCGTTTATTGTACGCTGCTGGCTATTGTGCTAAATTTCGCCTTTGTTAAATTAATGTAACTTTATAACGTTTGGACCTTGCCTATTTGCTAAGCCAATCTTTACGATATTAACCCTCTATCAATAATAATAAATAAAAGGGAATTTAATGCACTTTATTAATTTCTTACCTAACTCTTTACTTCCTAGTAGAACGGCTCTTGCGTTCATTCTATTGATTCTTTCACCTGTTTCTCTGGCCAAATCAGCCTCATTGATCGAGATTGACAGCTTTGGTTCTGATCCCTATAAAAATCTGGCTCAGTCAGGAGACTACTTTATAGCAACAGGTACTGACTCTAATGGGGGCAGTGATAGCAGTCCGGTTATTGACCTTGTACACTATGAAAATAGCACCTTTGCACATATTGAAACGGTAAATTTAAACAAGCTTTTGACGACCACAAGTGATCTTGTGGTGAAAGATGTGATTAGCATTAATGGGTATTTTGTCATTCTTGCCATGGCTGGCAGTGACTTACATTTTGTTGTTGCCGATGTTGTTGAAGGAAAATTTAACCAGGTGAGCGAGCTTGCCCTTGGCTATGGCACAACTACTGCCACTCTTTTGAAAGGAGAGGGCAACCACCTATATTTGGTAGACCGTTATGGCACAGATCTGGTGGTTAAGCACTTGTCACTAGATGATGAGGCTGTCTTAAAGCAGCAGTCATCACGTACCTTTGGTGAAATATCACAGAATTACCCTACTTATGAAGACTGGTTTGCAGCGGGGATAAATGCTAATCACCTGATAGTCGCTATTAACGACAAAGGAAATAAGGCCACTTTTTATCAATTGCCCCTGGATAACCAAGGTGTGCTCGAGGCGCCGGTAGTGCTTAGTTTTGAAAATGCAAAAGATGAATATAACAACATCCTGATACAGGGTGATTCACTGTATTTGAGCTATGTTTCTTCAGGCTTTCAGGTAACCCAGTTAACAGGCAATAGTATCTCATTGCTACAGGGTGTTGATGTCAGTAGTATCAATAGTTTTTCAATGCTTGCTGCCGGTTTACTTGTCGCTAAAAGCCCTTTCTACCTTTATTTGTATGACGTTTCAGATAGCAATAATATTAGTCTACTCACTAGCTATGATCCGGAAAACTTTGTAGGAGACATGGTTGTCAGTGATGGACAAATATATGTGACACGTAAGTCTTCAGGTATTGAAGCTATCAATATCAATGATGAAAATGCGTTTGTCTCGGTTGCCAGTGACGCTTATTCGGGGGCAGTGACTGACTTTACCGTTAAAGGTGAAACCCTGGTGTCATCGGCTAACACTCGCTCCTTAAATGTCTGGCAATTTTCAGATACGGAGCAAACCAGTTTAGTTAAGCGTTTTTCGACGGAAAGCACTAATGGTTCCTTAACCGGGGTTGAGTTTCAGGAAGACAATCTGCTGGTGATGAATGAATCAAGGGTTGAAAAGCATAGTTTTGACAATATTATCCTGGGGCTTGATGATGGGAATGTTTTTGGTTCAACAAATGTGTCGGCCAGTACTGGTGAGTTAATCACTTTGCCCAATGGTTTCCTTTCTCGTATTGGGACTCAGCTGGACTTTTTTGATTCGAATCTGACCCAGCGTGGCCAGCTAAAAATTGAAAACCCTAACTACCAGAGTCAATTTGTGCAAACGCCCATAGCGTATACTAACTATTTGTTTGTTCGCATCAATACAAACCCCTCTCAAATTGTCGTCTATGATATCAGTGATTTGTCGGCGGTGTCTGAAATTTCACGTATCACTTTGACCGGCGGTACCATAGGCAATTTATTGGTAAAGGACGATAAACTGATTGCCAGCGAGTACGCTGATTGGAAGATCTATATATCCATGTTTGATCTAAGCGATATGGATAATATTTCAAAGTTATCTAGCATAGAGCTGGATACCTTTTATAAGTCTGTATCCCTTCATCTTTACCAGGATTATTTGGTGGTAGTTGCCGACAAGGCCTGGCTTTACGATATCTCTGATATTTCAGCTCCCGTACTCATTGATGAAAATGGCGACTTATCATCAAATGGCATATCTACCAGCAAAGATAAGAATATCTTTAACGTCATTAAAGACAGTGGTGGCCATATTCAACGTTCCATGATCAATATGGCACCTAGTCATGAAGATTTAATTATCAATAGCCATGAAGATCTTGCTGTAGAAACCCCTTTAGCAGCACTTGATGAGGAAAACGATGCGGTGTCTTTTGAGGTTTTGAATGAGCCGAAAAAGGGGCTTTTGGAAATTCTGGAAAATGAAACCATCAAGTTTACACCGAGCTTAAATGTCAATGGTGCAGATCAGGCGACTCTGATGGTAAAAGATGTCCACGGTGGCAGCCAGGAGTTTACCGTCACCTATGAGATACTTGCCGTTAATGACACACCAACCATAGTTGCTACAACGCTAGTCACAAATGAAGATAATAACTTGGACGCTTTAATTGAAGCCCAAGACGTTGATGGTGACGAACTAGTCTTTGAGATAATAACTGAACCTGAGTCGGGTACGGCAACTATCAGCGAAGAAGGCCAGCTCACTTATCAGCCCAATGGTGATTTTTATGGCAGTGATTTGGTTGAAATCAAGGTGACTGATCCCGGGGATGCAACGGCTTCAGCAGAGTTTGTTATTAATGTAAACCCTGTTAATGATGCTCCTGTTATAACCAGCACTCGCTTTGATGCCAGGGAAGACGAAGTGTTGTCTAATCAATTATCGGCAACCGATGTTGAAAATCACAGTGTTAGCTATTCTCTGGTTGAAGGTTCGGTACAAAATGGCGAAGCGGTGGTCGAGCAAAATGGTAGTTTTGTTTTTACGCCCGTACAAGATTACTTCGGAGAGGCGAGCTTTGCCGTTGTGGCCCTTGATAGTGAGCAGGGGAGTACAGAGCAATTGATCACAATTAGTGTTGAGGCGGTAGAGGATATGCCAGTGACTGAAAATAGCAGCGCAACGGTCGCCTATTCTGGTTCTGTTTCCAACGCCTTGACGGCAAGCGATGCAGATGGTGATAGCTTAACCTTCAGCCTTGTCGAAGACGTTAAAAATGGTAACTTAACCTTAAGTTCTGATGGCAATTATACTTACCAGGCAAATGCTACTTTTTCAGGGACAGATTCTTTTACTTACCAGGTTACAGATACCAATGATAATTCGGTACAGGCAACCGTAACCTTGAATGTGCAGGCTAAACCCATCGAACAAGAATCAAGCTCTTCGTCTGGTGGCGGAAGCATGCATTATGTTTACCTGATACTAATGACACTGGTCTTTGGGTATCGAAGAATGGCTGCTAAGACCAGCACTTAGCGCTATCATTCCATAGAAATATCAGGTATCGATATGTAAAGGGTGACAATGGCTTGGTATTGTTACCCTTTATTTTTATAACTAGAGCGCGTCGACCTTTGCGGTAAAATATACCGCAAAGGTCAATACGCTCTAATCAATCAGAGCTTATTTCAATTGGTATAAGCTGGTCTCTTAGAAACTCTATCAGCAAGCGTATTTTCTGGGATAAGTGCCGGTTATAAGGGAAAACAGCGCAAATTGTCTCGTCTTCTTTCCGCAAGTTGCCTAACACCTGTAATCAGCTTACCTTAAGTGATAGCAACTAAGTAGAAACCTGTTTATGTTGACGCTCTAGTTGTTGAGACTTGACAGCCAAGTCAAGTCAGCTAAAGCTTGTTTAAACGGATTTTATCTATGGGCACTACCAATAAGAGTAAATAACAATGTCAGAACAATTTATTAAGTCCAGAGCCGCCATTGCCTGGGGCCCCAAGCAGCCGCTTTCCGTGGAAGAAGTGGATGTTATGTTGCCGAAAAAGGGCGAAGTCCTGGTAAGAATACTGGCCTCGGGTGTTTGTCATACCGATGCCTTTACCCTGTCGGGTGAAGATCCCGAAGGCATTTTTCCCTGTATTTTGGGCCACGAAGGCGGCGGCATCGTTGAGCAGGTCGGGGAAGGGGTCACCAGTGTCGAGGTGGGAGATCATGTGATTCCCTTGTATACGCCAGAATGTGGCGAGTGTAAGTTTTGCTTATCGGGTAAAACCAACCTGTGCCAGAAAATTCGTGAAACTCAGGGCAAGGGCCTGATGCCGGACGGCACCACGCGTTTCTATAAAAACGGAGAGCCCATTTACCACTATATGGGTTGCTCAACCTTCTCCGAATATACCGTGTTGCCGGAAATTTCACTGGCCAAGGTCAACAAGAAAGCGCCACTGGAGGAAGTGTGCCTGCTGGGCTGTGGCGTTACCACTGGCATGGGCGCCGTGATGAATACCGCCAAGGTGGAGGAAGGGGCAACGGTCGCCATTTTTGGCCTGGGCGGCATAGGACTATCGGCGGTTATTGGCGCAACCATGGCCAAGGCATCGCGCATTATTGCCATAGACATTAATGAGTCCAAGTTTGAACTGGCAAGAAAACTGGGCGCCACCGACTGTATCAATCCCAAAGCCTATGACAAGCCCATTCAGGAAGTTATCGTAGAGCTGACAGATGGCGGCGTTGATTACTCCTTTGAATGTATCGGCAATGTCGATGTGATGCGCTCGGCACTGGAATGCTGTCATAAGGGCTGGGGAGAGTCGGTGATCATTGGTGTGGCCGGTGCCGGTCAGGAAATCTCAACCAGGCCGTTCCAGCTGGTGACCGGCAGGGTATGGCGTGGCACGGCATTTGGCGGCGTTAAGGGCCGCTCCGAGCTGCCGGATTATGTTGAGCGTTACCTTAATGGCGAATTCAAGCTGGACGACTTTATTACCCACACCATGGCACTGGAAGATATCAATGACTCCTTTGACCTGCTGCACCAGGGCAAGAGTATCCGTAGCGTTATCCATTTTGACAAATAACCTTCAGCTAAAGGCTGCCCGCTAATAGGGGGGCGCTGAGCCATATATGGACCCAATATGACCATAGAGAATATCAGCAAAAACAAGAGTTTTTCCGGCTGGCATCAGCAGTACCACCACTATTCGGCCGTGCTTGACTGCCAGATGCGCTTTGCCATCTACCTGCCGCCACAGGCAAGCGATACCCATAGGGTGCCCGTGCTTTACTGGCTGTCCGGCCTGACCTGCACGGATGAAAACTTTATGCAAAAGGCGGGGGCACAGCGTATTGCCGCAGAGCTGGGCATTGCCATAGTTGCCCCGGACACCAGTCCGCGCGGTGACGAGGTTGCCGATGACGCCGGTTATGACCTTGGACAGGGAGCTGGTTTTTACCTGAATGCCAGCCAGCCTCCATGGAACAGGCACTACCATATGTATGATTATGTGGTGAAAGAGCTGCCGGAAATTATTGCAACTAACTTCCCGGTTAACGAGAAAAAATCTTTAGCCGGCCACTCCATGGGGGGACATGGCGCACTGACCATAGCCTTGAAAAATCCTGATCAGTACCTGTCGGTATCGGCCTTTAGTCCCATCTGCAATCCGACAAAGTGTCCCTGGGGACAAAAGGCCTTTACCGCCTACTTAGGTGCAGATACGAATGCCTGGCGAGAATATGATGCCAGTAACCTGATGCGTCAGGCAACAAAGTTTGTACCTGCCCTGGTGGATCAGGGGGAGGCCGATGAATTCCTCGAAAGTCAGCTAATGCCAAAGGCTTTGCTAGAAGCGGCAGAGGCAAGTGCATACCCACTGACGCTTAATATGCATCAGGGCTATGATCATAGCTATTATTTCATCGCCAGCTTTATCGAAGCCCATATGCGCTTTCACGCCGATCATTTGCTTTAACTATACCCACTCCACTTCAAGATGCGAGTTTCAGAACTCCTGAGCGAATCCGGCGTCTTTAAGTAGGTTGGGTATGGATTCCTGCTTGCTTAAGGGAGGCACATTTATGTGTCGTGTTTCCCTTATCTTTCTTTTCCCACTTTTAGTATTAATTTCCCCGTACTGGGAATCATATTAAATACCTGAAATAAAAATCCATATAAATCAATAGCTAAAAAATGGCATGGCGCTGGCTATGTATGAGTATCCTTAACTTATTGCATTTGAACAAATATGGATATTCAAACCACGCTGACAAAAAAAACGACGGTTTCATATAAAAAATGGTTAGTGATTTCGCTTGCCTCGCTGCTGATACTGGCGTCTTTCTGGGGCGTTTCCTCGGTCGGCCATTCCCCCTCGATAGCAAAAGAGTCCATCAGGATGGCCAGGGTTGAACAGGCGAACCTGGCGGTAAACATCGACGGCTATGGCAAGCTCAGGGCCAAACATCAGCGCCTGCTCACCAGCCAGACCCAGGCGATAGTGGAAAATATCCTGCTATACCCAGGCGCCAAGGTTAAGAAGGATACCCTGATATTGACCCTGTCCAACCCGCAGCTGGAGCAGGAAGTGGCCAGTGCCCGGCTTGAACTGGCGAGGCAAAAGGCCCAGTACAAGGAGCAGGTCATTGCCCATCGTAGCCAGTTGCTGGAGCGTGACAGTCAGATCACCCTGCTAAACAGCGAGCTGGAAAATGCCGAACTCAGGGTGGAGGCAGAAACACAGCTTATTGACAAGGGCATAGTCAGCGCACTGGATTATAAGCAAACCCAGCTGGCAGTGCGCCAGCTTAAGCAGCGACTGGCGATTGAAAAGCAAAGGCATCAACAACTAAAAGAGATGCAGCAACAACGCCTGAACATCATGCAGGATCTGATCACTCAGTATCAGCTGAACTACCAAACCATAGCCAAACGTTTTGAGCTGCTGAATGTCAGGGCCGGGCTTGACGGGGTTTTGCAAACCCTGCCGGTTGAAATCGGTCAAAGCGTGATGCCCGGCAGCCAGTTGGCCATGGTGGGCTCAGACAGGCAGCTGGTGGCAGAACTCAGGGTTCAGCAAAGGCAGGCGGATCAAATCGCCCTGGAGATGGCGGCAACCATCAATACCTTTGGTACGACAGTCGCTGCCAAGGTGATCCGTATCGATCCCATAGTCACAGAAGGGCGTGTCATGATAGAGCTCGACCTGTTGGGAGACCTGCCAGCCAATGCCAGGCCGGATCTCACGGTGGAAGGGCAAATTCATGTCAGGAAAATCGACAACACCCTGGTGGTTGAGCAGCCCAGTGAAACCTATGGCTTTGCCAGCAAAAATATTTTTAAGGTCTCGGCACAAGGCGATAGCGCGCTGCTGACACAGATAGAATTTGGTACACTCTCGGGTAACAGGATAGAAGTTATCAAGGGTGCCGAACCTGGAGATAAGCTCATTATCTCTGATATGACAAAGTGGTATACATCGCAAACCCTGCTACTTGAAGACTAATACCAATTCGCATAACTATTCTCGCTAACTGATTAAATAGCTATGTGATTTGGTATAATAAAAAAGGAACTCCAATGAATACAGCAACACTTGATAAACCCATCATCTCACTGAAAAACCTGTCCAAGGTTTATACGACTTCTGATATTGAAATTCATGCCCTGAGCGGCCTGGAACTTCAAATCAACAAGGGGGACTACCTATCCATCAGCGGACCTTCCGGCTGTGGCAAGTCCACCTTGCTGTCCATTTTGGGCCTGCTGGACCTGCCGACTCAGGGGCAGTACTTTATCGAAGGCATAGATACCAGCACCCTGAATATGGATCAACAGGCAGAGCTGAGAAACCTGCATATCGGCTTTGTATTCCAGTCCTTTAACCTGATTGACGAATTAACTGTTTTTGACAATGTCGCCCTGCCGCTGACCTACAGGGAAGAAGCGCTAACCAAGGGTGAGATAGAACAGCGAGTGACCCGTGCCCTGGAACAGGTAGAAATGGAACACAGGAAGGGCCATAAGCCAAACCAGTTATCCGGTGGTCAGCAGCAGCGCATTGCCATTGCCCGGGCCCTGGCCGGCTCGCCCAGCATCTTACTGGTGGACGAGCCAACGGGTAACCTGGACTCGAAAAACGGCGATGCCGTGATGGACCTGCTGGATAAGTTGAACCAGCAGGGTACCACCATCTGTATGGTAACCCATGATCCCCGTTATGCGGGACATGCCAGGAAACAGTTGCACCTGCTTGATGGCAAGATCACCGAATATTCAAGCGCGGGGGAGGACTATGCCCAGGATTCTCTGGCATCCGATGAGTTAGTTGAACAGGCAGCGGTGTGATCATGAATACTTTTATTAAACTTCGCAGCCAGTTTTCCCTGGCCCTGCGCTCCCTGATGAATGCCCCCGGCTTTGCTACCTCGGTTATGGTGACCATGTCGCTGACCATGGCGACCCTGTTTGTGGTCCTGTCTCTGGTTAACAGCTATTTTGTCAAACCACTGAATGTGCTTGATGAACAAAACCTTTACGTGGTTGAACAGGAAGTGGACACACCGTCCGGCACTCACAGCGGATACCAAAGCTATAAGGCGATAGTGCACTGGTTTAAAACGCAGGAAAGCTTCGACAAGGTTGCCGCCATCAGTCCCGGCAACATGATAGTTACCAATTTGCCGGGTGAGCCCAAGGTGGTCGCCACCTATGCTACACAGGATTATTTCGAACTCTTTAAGGTGCCTCTTATTCTTGGGCAGAAATTCTCACCTGAGCTCAAGTATGATCAGGCGGCCAACGGTGCGATTATTTCGGAGCATTTCTGGCAGAAATACTTTGACCGGGATCCCGATGTTATAGGGAAAACAGTACAGGAAGGAGATATCAGCTATAAAATCATTGGTGTTGTCTCTAGGGAGTTTGATGCGCCTTATATGTTTTACGAAGGAGAGTCCGATCTCTGGCTGCACTTTGGCTCTGACAGAAGGTTTTTCAACGATGGCGAATGGGACAACCCCTGGGATAACACCTATAGATCCCTGAAAATGGTCGGTACCGCCAAGACAGGGCTGACTCAGCAAAATATTTACCAGGATCTGGATGAAAAGATTGAAAATATTCGCGCCGAATGGCTGGAAGGCTATGAGACCTCAACCGATTTCAGACCCTTGGTTACTCCTTACCGGACGGCAGAGCTGGGTGACAAGGGCCATTTGAGCCTGTTCTTGCTGGCGGGCACCCTGGGCCTGTTAATGATTGCCATAGTCAATGTCTGTAACCTGTTCTTTTCACGTGCATTGGCGCAGCATAAAACCCTGGCATTGCAGGCAGTGCTGGGCGCGAAAAGAAAACTACTCTTTACCTCCATTTTGGCACAAACCCTGATCCTGATGTTGGCGTCATTACTGGTTGCCCTGTTCGCGTCTGCCTGGGGCATTAAGCTGTTTAAGTTTTTGGCGGAAGGGCGCTTACCCCTGGTACAGTCCATCGCCATAGATACCAACCTCTTGGGGGTGGCAAGCCTGCTTAGCCTGTTGCTTGCCTATATCTTTGCCCTGGTGACGTCCAGGCTGGTCAATTACAGCGAACTTAAAACACAGTTGCAATCCAGCGGCAAGGGGGCCGTGACCCAGATCTCCGCCCGTACCGTGCGCTTTTTGGTGGGGATACAGATGGCATTGGCCTCCCTGTTGATCATCTTTGCCAGCCTGGCACTGACCAAGACCCATGAAACCTTGAATCGTCCCATGGGGAGCAAGACCGAAAATATGTACATGGTGATGGCCTTTATCCGTGGTGAGAATAGCGAGCTGGAAATGCACGAGAGGTTTGACAAGCGAGAGCGAGTTCGCCAGGTTTTTGCCGGCCTATCCGAAGTTAAACGTGTCTCTATCGGCAATAGCCCGGTATCGCTGCGGGTGACACGCTCAAACCTGACGGATATGGCGGGCGAGCAGACCGATTTTATTCCCCAGGGCTGGGTTGGCAGTGACTATTTTGACCATACCGGTCTGAAGATCCTTCAGGGTCGTGCCTTTAGTGCAGAGGCGTTAAGGGGGGAGAAAAATGAAGTTATGGTCACCCAAAGCCTGGCCTATATTCTTGACCCTAACGGCAATGTCCTAGGCAAGGTCTATGATGGTCATCAAGAGAAAAACGAAGTGGTCGGCATTACCGAGGACTTTAACCACCCCAATTTTTATGCCGAGGACAAGGGCGCCCATATCTGGTGGCCAAGTCGTCCCTATGGCTACGGCTTTATTGTTGAAACCAAGCCGGGCGCCAGTTTTGACCAGGAAAAGGCGCTGCTAACCCTGCGCCAGGAAGACGCCCGTTTCAATATCTGGGAGTTTAGATCATTGGAGCAGGAGCATGGCCAAATCCTTTATATGGATAAGGTGACCCTGTATGTCAGCTATATTCTGGCGGCCTTTACCTTGCTATTGGCCAGTGTCGGCATCTATGGAGTATTAAGCTACAATCTGGGCTTGCGCCGGTTCGAATTTGGACTGCGCATGGCGCTGGGGGCCAAGAAGTCTCGCCTGTATAAGTTGCTGGTTAAAGATGCCATATTGCCATTGTCGCTGGGCCTTATCTGTTCGATAGTTATAACCAGCCTGATATACGGTCAGTATGCCGTAACTCTTAGTGCCTGGTTAACTTTTGATATCAAGCTGGCTATGCTCGCCGTTGCCGTGACCATATTGGTTGCCCTGCTGGCAAGCTTTAGGCCGATGCAAAAGGTGATCAGCTCCCGTCCCATGGCGGCACTGAGAAATGAGTAGCCAAAACCAAGGTGAATGCTTGGCTGAAGTTGCCAACTAGCATACACTGCATTTGCCGCCAGTAGTTAAATACTTGGCGGCAATTACTGAATACCGCAAGGATAGAAAATTAGCTTATGAGTTTAATCCTTATTATCGATGATCAGGCCGATGTTCGCATGTCTGCCTCTATTGCCCTGAGTTATCAGGGCTATGAGTGCATAGAGGCAGACGGCCCGGCGCAAGGCCTGGAATTATTGCAGTCTCAGCCGGTGAGCCTGATCCTCTTGGATATGAATTATAGTCAGGACACCACCTCGGGCCGGGAAGGATTGAACTTTCTGAAAACCTTAAAGGAAAAGCAGTTTCAATTGCCTGTGGTGGTCATGACCGCCTGGGCCAGCATAGAAATTGCGGTGCAGGCCATGCAGCTGGGGGCCGTTGATTTTATCGAAAAGCCCTGGCAGAACAACCGCCTGGTATCCATTGTCAAACAACAGCTTAATGCGGTGGCATTAAGCCAGGAAAATGCCAGGTTTAGCGAGCTTAACAGGCAGGACACCCAGGAGCCACTGGCCAGCTCACCCTTGATGCTGGAGCTTTTGGAAAAGGCTCGCAGGGTCGCCAGGAGCGACGCCAATATTCTGATCACCGGTGAAAACGGCACGGGAAAAAGCCTGCTGGCCAGATATATTCATGAGCAGTCCAGCCGGGCCAAGCAAAGGTTTGTTAGTGTCAATATGGGCGCCATTCCCGAATCCCTGTTTGAAAGCGAGCTTTTTGGCCACAAAAAAGGCGCCTTTACCGATGCCAAGGAAAACCGGCTTGGCCGCTTTGATGTCGCCTCCAATGGCACCCTGTTTCTGGATGAAATTGGCACCTTGCCGCAAAACCTGCAGGCGAAAATGCTCAGGGTACTGGAAACGGGTGAGTATGAGGTCATAGGTTCCAGTCAAACCCTGCACACCAATGCCAGAATCATCTCGGCCACTAATGCCAACCTGGATGAGCTTATCGCCAGGGGGGAATTTCGCCGCGATTTGCTATTTCGCCTCAATACCGTAGAACTGCATATTCCGCCGCTTAGGGAAAGGCCGGAAGATATCGGCTTCCTGGCCCAGCATTTGTTGGAAAAACACGCCAGAAAATATCAGCAGAGATCCATGTTTTTGTCAGAAGCAACACAGACCGCTATTTTACAATATCCCTGGACGGGGAATGTCAGGGAGCTGAGCCACTGTATTGAACGCGCGGTGATCATGTCGGATAGTGTGGAACTTGATCCTGCTTCGCTGGCGCTCAATAAAGGCAGCGTGGCAGATGGTGATGGCTGGCCACTGATGACGCTGGAAGAGAGTGAGAAAAAAGCAATAATCAAGGCGCTGCAGTACTTTAACGGCAATGTTATGGAGGCAGGTGATTATTTGGGTATTAGCAAGTCGGCGCTTTATCGCCGCCTGGAGAAATATGGTATCGACTTAAGTAAACTGGAGCAGGCGGATTGAAGAACAGGGCCTCATTGGAAAGACGTCTGATTTACCTCTTTAGCCTGGCGGTTTTACTGCCCCTGCTGCTTTGCATTTATATTATCGACAGCCAGGGCCTTGGCTGGCTGGAAGGCTTTACCCTGATCTTGTTTTTTCTACTGCCGGGGGGCTGGGTCTTTTATCAAAGCTATAAAAACATCATAGATGTCCTGGAGCGTGTTGGCCTGCAACTGGACTCGCTCGGTAATGAAGAATACAACAGCTGGCACCTGGCCGGTTATAATGGCGGCCAGATAGAGGCACTGAGGCAGGACTTTGACAAGCTGGGCCGGCAGCTGGCCAATAAACGGCTTGAGTACATGCATAACGAGTCTTTCCTGTCCGAGTTTATAAAAGAGCTGGACCTGCCGATACTGGTGCTAGACCACCATCAGAGGATTTTCTCCTCCAATGCCAGTTTTGAGGCCTTAACCAATACGTCAATACATGCCTTAATAGGGAAAAGGCCGGCTGGTCTGGGCATTGCACAAAATGCCGGAAAGTGGCAGCTCAATCAGTCGGCAAGGTTTGGCCAAAGGTATGAGATCACCCATCATATATTTAAGCGTAGCGGGCGAAATTACCAGTTGCTGGTGTTATTCTCGGTAGAAGAAAGGCTAAGGGATAACGAGAAAGAAGTGTGGCAACGCTTGATCCGTGTCCTTAACCACGAGGTAAGAAACTCGCTCACCCCTATCTACTCCATGAGTCAGTCCCTGCAGGAAATGAAGCTTGCCGGACCATTAAACGACCAGCAGAAAGCCCTGGAAGGCAATATTCTGCAAGTGATAGAACAAAGAGCCAAACAGTTACTGGAGTTTGTCGACAGTTATAGTGCCTTTAGCAAGCTGGCACCGGCCGAATTGAAAAATATTGCTGCCTATGAAGTGAGCCAGAGGCTGGCGGCAATTTTTCCCCGGCTCAAGAGTGAACTTGGCTCCGAGATGCAGGTCAGGGCGGATATTGGCCAGTTGGAACAGGCACTGATCAACCTGATCAAGAACGCGTTTGAAGCTAGCACCAATAACACACCTGTTGTGATCAGCTGGCAGCAGCATAGGCAATACACCGAGATAGCTGTTTATGATTCGGGACCGGGCATAGGCAATTTGGAAAACCTGTTTGTGCCCTTTTATTCCACCAAGGAGCAGGGCAGCGGCATAGGCCTGGTGCTGAGCCGGGAGCTGATCCGTAACCAGGGCGGCGAGCTGACCCTAAGAAACCGCCATGATGGCCCCGGGGCCGTGGCTTGCATCCGCTTGCCCCGTTAGTTGTAAGAGCTCTTGCTGGCATAACTGGTGATAGGAAAATAAACAAGTCCTTATTTCCTGTGGGGTTGCCGCCTAAGGGAGCTGAGTTTTTACTGCTATTAGCAGGTGATTGCCAAGTAAAAAATGTATAAATTCAATTTTTAGACTATACCTAAAGTATCTTTTTCCTTTTTTCCATATGGATATGACGGCCAGCCATAAGTCATTAATAAAAATCGTTAAATCTAAAGTTAAGTATTTGCTGTTTGCCTGCCCGGTACTTATCGCTTCCAGTTGTTTTGCCAATGACATTCAAGTGCAAGTGGTTAGCCACCAAAAGCAGCCGCTTAAAGGCATAGTGGTTTACCTGGAGGCCATAGGACGTCACATAGCGCTTGAGTCGAAAGCCTCTGCCATCAATATTGGGCAAAAAAACAAGGGCTTTGCCCCCTATGTGAGTGTTGTCCAGTCGGGGACAAGCGTCACCTTTAGCAATCAGGATGATATTACCCATCATATCTATTCGGTGACTGGCAATAAAAAATTTACCTACACCATAAGATCCGGAGAGGCTTCATCGCCGTTGGAAATTGATCAAAAAGGCATTATTGCCATGGGGTGCAACATTCACGACTGGATGAGTGGCTATATTCTGGTGCTGGACACACCCTACTATACAAAAACCGATGCCAATGGTGTAGCGACTGTCTATGGACTTGAGCATGGAAAATACCGGATTGTTGCCTGGCACCCCCAGCTTCAGGAAAGACTGGTTAAGGAAACCTTTTTACCTTCAGCCAGCCCTATTGTCCTGCAGTTACAGAAGAAAATGGCAAAAATCCCCAGCCAAAAGGGCGTAGATGATTTTGATTTTCTCGACGGGTATTGATCGCCATGAAGAGTTTGCAAAATAAGATCTTCTTTTTCTTTATCATACTGCTGCTTTTTGTACAGTCTATTGTCTTTGTTTCCGATTTTCGCACTACCAAACAACAGGAAAAGCAGCAAATAGCCAGTTTATTATCCGGGGCTAAAAATAACTTTAAGCAACAGTTTGAACAACGTAGTTATTATTTGGCGGCATTTGCCGATACGGCAGCGAGAGATTTCGGGTTGAAGCAGGTTTTTGAAGAAGATACGCGCAGTTTGCTGGTGGCGCTCAATAACCACCGTAAGCGTATTGATGCCGATATGGTTATCGCCATAGATAAAAGCGGCAAGATCACAGGTCAGCTTATTAATGGTTTACAGGGAGATGGTGAATACAAGGTCAAGATAGGGGGGGAGCAAGGAACCCTCTTTCGCTATATGGATTGGTTTGAATTTGATGGCAGCAATCACCTATACCCCTTGGATGGCAAATTTTATCAGCTGAACTTTTCCCCAATGAAAAGCGGTAACCTGGTGATTGGCTGGGTTGGTTTTGGTTATGTTATTGATCAGCGACTGGCAAACCGTCTGTCTGAACTCATTGATCTAACGGTGGACTTTGTCGTAAAGAAAAACAGTGAATGGCTTGTGTTTGCAAGCTCCACCGGTGGCGCTCAGGAAAGTGAAATGGGCTTGGCAAAAGGCCTGTTGGTTAAGCAAAACCCGGATGTGGTTATCGCAACCACATATACATTTGGAGAGGTTGAATCACAAGAGCTGATGGCGGTGATCTATGGTATACGTGCCGATTTGCTGTTCGCTATTCAAAGGCGCTGGCAAGAGCTGCTGCTATTGGCCGCTATTATGCTATTGATCTCTTTAGTCGGAGCCTATCTTATTGCCGCAGGAATCAGCCGGCCGGTTAAGTTACTGGTGGAACAAGCCAAAGAAATCAGAAGTGGTGAATACACAGGATCGGTTCGGGTGGGGAGTAAAGACGAACTGGGAGTATTGGCCAAAGAATTTAACGCCATGAAGCAGGCCGTACTTAACCGTGAAAATACCATCAAACACCAGGCATTTCACGATCAGTTAACGACATTGCCTAACAGGTATAGTTTATTAAATGCCATAGATGACCTGATTGCTCACAACCCTGAAACTTTTGCCTTAATACGGCTGGGGCCTGACAGGATGAGAGAAGTCAACTATAGCCTGGGCCATGATGTTGGCGATGAAGTGGTTAAGGAAATGGCGCGGCGCCTTAGAAGGTTTGACCGAACCGCCGGCGTATTTAATGTCGGAGGTGGATCTTTTGCCCTCCTGTTGAAAAGTGTTTGCAAATCAAATATCCAGCCTAGTCTGGACAAGCTGGGCCAGCTGTTTGAATCTGAGTTTGTATTAAAGAATATCGTGCTTAATATCCAGATTCGCCAGGGAGTTGCATTTTTCCCCGAGCACAGTGAGCAGAGTCGGCAATTATTGGCCAAGGCGGGAACAGCATTACAGTATGCCACTAAAAATAAGCTCCCTCAGGTGGTGTATCAACCAAGATTCTCTTCCATGACGATAGAAAGGTTACACTTGATCAATGGGCTTAAATCGGCGATAGCAGAGCAGCAAATGGTACTTCATTATCAGCCTAAACTGGATTTTTCTAGAGGCCAAATTGCTGAAGTAGAAGCCTTGGTGCGATGGCAGCACCCCGAACAGGGTATGGTACCACCAGATAAATTTATCGGCCTGGCAGAACAAACCGGCTATATTCACCAGCTGACCTACTGGGTGATAGATACGGCATTAAAACAACATAAACGTTGGCAGAAAAACAATATTTATATGCCAATAGCCATCAATATCTCGGCTGAGAGCCTGAAATTGGCGGATTTCTATGAGACTGTCGTAGCTGCACTTGAGCGCTACAAGCTTAATCCTGATGCCATTTGTCTTGAGATTACGGAAAGCGTGGTGGTGGAAGATCCGGACACCACGATAAAGCTGCTGGCCCGATTCAGAGACAAGGGTTTTCGCCTGTCAGTTGACGACTATGGCACCGGCTATTCTTCACTGGCTCAATTGACCCAGCTGCCGGTAAGCGAAATGAAGATAGACAAGGCCTTTGTTACTCACCTGATTGATAATGAGGAAGATAGAGTCGTAGTGAAGTCCACGATTGACCTGGCCCATGCACTTGGTCTGGAGGTGGTGGCCGAAGGAATAGAAGACCAGCAAACTTTGGACTGGCTAAAAGAAAATGGCTGTGAAATGGCGCAAGGTTATTTTATCAGCAAGCCCAAAAATGTGGATGAATTTAACGACTGGTTATTAAATTCCGAATACTTTAAGCCCAAATTTGATCTCCAACAGGTGGAAACTTAATGAAAGTGCTAATTATGCTGGCATCAAGCCTTCTTGCTTTTCATGGCTTGGCGGTTGAACACAAAGTTCACGGTGTCTTTGATCTTAGGTATAGTACGACAGATGGCATTGATACTTACCTAGAGGGCGATTATGGTAAGTTCAGGTTCAATGATGGAGACCAGTTCTCACTCGCCCAAGGAGGATTGAGCTATCAGGCAAGCTGGCAAGATAAGCTTAGCTTGCACCTTGTCGCCAATGCTTATCTGGATGGTGTCAAGGATGGTATCGGCCTGACCGAGGCTTATATCCAGTATAAGAGTCTGCCAACGGAGCAGGGCTATCGTTTTAAAGCGCGTGGCGGCTTGCTTTATCCCAAGGTTTCTATGACCAATGTCTTAACGGCCTGGGCTTCACCTTATACCCTAACTTATTCAGCCATTAATGCCTGGTTAGCGGAAGAGTTGCGCCATCAAGGGTTAGATTTTAGCCTGACCAGGTTAGGAAAGTTCAATGGTAGCAAGCATGACTTTGAATTGTCCGTTGCCGCTTTTCAGGCAAATGATCCAGCAGGTGCCGTATTGTCCTGGCACGGCTGGACCTTGTCCAGCCGGCAAACACTGCGTCATGAAAGGCAGGCCTTACCCAACCACCATATCGGCTTTGTGCCTACCGCATCAGATATGTTCTTGGAGTTAGATGATCGCATTGGCTACCATATCAATGGCCAGTGGACCTGGCATGATCATGGTAAAGTCTTGCTTGGCTATTATGACAACAATGCCGACGCCAAGGCGGTAAAGGATTTACAGTGGGCCTGGACGACACGCTTTTTTCATTTAGGTGTCAAGTGGCAGCTAGGGCATGGACTTGATTTAATTGCTCAGCATTTAAGCGGAGATACCCTGATGCTATCAACATCCGGCGCGGTAGACTTGGTCAATAATGATTATGACAGCAGCTTTTTGCTCTTGACTAAAAAGCTGGGCAAGCACAGGTTTACCGGCCGCATCGAGCAATTTGAAGTAACAGATAGGGATACTTTTTCCTTTGACAACAATAATGAAAAAGGAGATGCCTTAACGCTTAATTACAGCTATAGAATCAATCGCCACTGGTTTTTGCACCTTGAAGCTAACTGGGTTGACAGTGACAGGCCGTCAAGGGTGAGCAAGGGCCAGCCCGAATCTCTTATCGAGCGTCAGCTTCAGCTGGCTGCTCGATATTTTTTCTAATACCAAATCGCATATAAAGCGTTAAACTCTCGCTAAGTGATCAAATAATTATGCGACTTGGTATAATGCTCCCGTGAGATAAATTGGCACTTATTTGATTTTTATTGATCTAATCTGTTTGCAAAGGCTTTTTTCATTGGTCTAAATCTAGAACGTTGATCTTTGATGCACAAAATTTGTCCCACAAAGTTCAACAGTTTCTCATTTGATTAATGTGATATATCAAGCAGATTGAGAGGTAGTAAATGGCTATTGTTGTAACAGCTCAGGAAAAGAAGATCCTGGCCAGCGTCTCCATTCCACCCAGGCCACAAGCCCTGATGAAAATAGCCCAGGAAGCCAAGCAAGCAGAACCCAATGTCAGGGTGATTGCCGATGCCATAGCCGAGGATGCCGGTATTTCCGCGGCCGTATTACAAGTGGTTAATTCGGCTGCTTTTCGCAGGGTCAAAAAAATTGACTCCATTCACCAGGCGGTGATGACACTGGGCATTAAGCGCATATTTCCCCTGGTCAAGGCGGTGGCGCTGAAAAGCGCCTTGCCCGAGAATGAAGACTTGCGAGAGTTTTGGCAAAGCTCTTCCATGGTGGCCAATGCCTGTAGTATCTATGCCGACCTGATAGGCAGGCCAGAGCTGGTTGACAGTGCCTATATGTTGGGGCTGTTCCATAATGCCGGCGTGCCCATCATGCTGCAAACCTTTGACGATTACCATGATGTCCTGAGTAAGGGGGTCAATGAGGGCTGGGAAGACATAGGTGAGCTGGAGCGAGATAAGTATCATACATCCCACACCACCCTTGGCGCCTTGCTTGCCCAGCAGTGGCAGCTGCCCAAGCCCATGATAGAAGTAATTTATTATTTTCATGATGTTGAAGGTATTTTCCAGTCGGGCGAACTGGGCCGGGTCAGCCTGTATTTATTGGCCATTTTAAAGCTGGCGCGCTCGTCGGTAGACGGCATCTTGCGTGGAAATCCGGACACCAATGAATGGCAACTGGTTCAGGATCCCGTATTGGAGTTTCTGGAAGTCGATGAAAACCAGCTCGACGATATGAGAGAAAAAGTCGCCGACTTGCTGGAAAGCCATCAGGATTAACCTAGTAGCAGCAAGCGTCTAATATGGCTAAGTGCGGGCTAACAAGTGCGCACTTGAATTTACTAACCCTTTTCACCTTTGTTTCACATTTGACCTTGTAGGCTCTGTTATTACCGAAAACTTGTTAGAGCATGGCAAAATGAACAAAGAAATCCGCCTGACCTCGGTCAGCCACGAATTTTTATTTGCACAGCAGAAGGTGTCCTTATTCAATGACTTGTCTTTCTCCCTTTCGCAAGGAAGTTCGGCTTCCATCGTAGGCCCGTCTGGAGCGGGAAAGTCCAGCCTGCTCTTGTTACTGGCCGGCCTGGAACAAGCTGCCAAAGGGGAAGTCGAGTTTTTGCTTGATGGCCAGCCAAGTACCCTAGCCCATCTTAAGCAGGAATCTGGCTTTATTTTTCAGCAATTTCACTTGCTGCCCGAACTGGATGCCCTGACCAATGTCGCCTTACCGCTCAGGCTAAAGGGGGAAAAAGGGGCTAAAGAAAAGGCGCGTGACTGGTTGGCCAGGGTTGGGCTAAAGAACAGGCTAAACCATAAGCCCACTCAGCTAAGTGGCGGTGAGCAGCAGCGCGTGGCCATAGCCAGGGCCTTTGTTAGTGAACCCAGCTTTATTTTTGCCGATGAGCCAACCGGCAACCTGGATGAAAATACCGCCGCCGAGATCAGTGAGCTGATGTTTGGCTGTGTCCGGGAAAACAATGCCGGGCTGGTGATGGTGACACATAACCGAAACATTGCTGCACTGGCCGACCAGAGCTACCTCTTGTCACAAGGACGCTTACAGCAGGTGTCCGGCTACCAGGAAAATGTCGCATGAAACAGTTTACACACTCACTTGGCTTGCTGACTTCCCTGGCCTGGGATGACTACAGGCAGAAATATCATACCGGTGACAGCCGGGTTTTGCGCTGGAGCGAGCTTGGCTTAATGGTGTTCCTGCTTTGCCTGAGCCTAACCAGTTCGAGCATTCAGCACTATTTGCAGAACAATTTGAACCAGCTGCTGGGGGCAGATATTGTTATCAGCCAGTACCAGCCGCTAACTTTCGAACAGCGGCAGTTTCTAACAGAAAACTCGGATAAACTCTCCCAAAGTCTGCTGCTGGATATAACCTTAACCCACAACAGCCAATGGCAGCAGGTGCAATTAAAGCTGGTGGATGATCAGTATCCGCTTAAGGGTGAACTGGTCCTGGCAAAAGCGCCGGGTGCTAACGGCACAGCGTCATTGTCCGGTCCGGTCGAGGGAGAGATCTGGGTTGATGCCAGGCTTTACAGCAAACTTGGGCTGGATATCGGGCAAGAGCTGGATGTGGCAGGCCAGAACCTGGTGGTGAGTGCCATACTCTTGCATGAGCCGGATCGTTTGCTGGAAGGGCACTCGGTGGCCATGCGCGCCATGGTCAAGCAGGCAAGCGCGCCAAAATCCCTGTTAAGCTCAGATCGAATGCAATACCGCTACCTGTTGGCAACAGAGACTCATAATATCGAACGCCTGTCGGCATGGGCTAAGAGTGCACTGCCGGGTGCCCGCTTTTTGCACGCCGGTAGTGGCCACCCGCTGGCCTCATTTTGGCAGCGTACGGAGAATTTTCTTGGCTTGAGCTCTATCCTGTTATTCCTGATGGCGGCCATTGCCATAGATCAGGCCGGGCGCAGGCAACTGGACAAGCAAAAGCACTTTATCGCCTTGTGCATGTCTATGGGACTGGTGCGTTATCAGGGGCTTATGCTTGCCATTATCCAATGGTTGCTTTCTTTTCTGTTGGTAATGGCGCCGGCATTGGTTTTGGCAGTTATCGGGCAAAATCTTATCATAGATCAGATGCAGGAGCAGTTTCCTGCCCTGAGTGCACACTGGCAGGCAGCTGCCTTGATTAAAACGTTGGCGGTTTTGCTGTTGCTCTTAATGTTGTTTCAAATCCCCAACTGGCTGGCGCTGTCAAATATCTCTGTCGGGCAGCTGCTGCGCCAGCAAGTCAACCACGGCTCACTGGCATTAAGGTATGCCTTTAGCCTGATAAGCCTGGCGGGGCTGGCCTTTATCTACTCGGACAATCCCTTGCTGACCGGTTTAACCCTGGGAGCCATGTTGGCCAGCCTGGTACTCATGCTGGTGGTTACCTGGCTGGTATTAACACTGGGTGACAGGCTGATGCAAAATGCCTCGAGATTGCTGGCCTTTGTCTTTTTTATGATGAAGCAAAGACTGGTGGTTAAATCCGTACAGGTGCTGGGTATTGGCCTGTGTATTACCTTGCTGTTGTTCACCCTGATGTTGATGAAAGACCTTGGCCTGATGATGGAGAGATATGTCAGGGACCATGACGGTAACCTTATCATCACACAGGCAAGTAGCGAACAGATAGGTGATATCAGGGGCTGGGCGGATAAAACATCTAGCCAGATCCGGCAGCTTAAACCCTATGTCCGCGGCCAGCTGGTGACGGTGAATGATTTGGCATTAAGTGATTATCTCACCAACCCCAGCGACAGCAGTGCGACACTGGCCTCTCCGGTACGCATGCACCTGACCGAGCAGGTGCCCAGCAATAACAAACTGGTTAGCGGCAGCTGGTGGCAGTCCCAGACGGATAACTGGCAACAGGTTTCGGTAGAGCAGGAGGTGATGACAGACCTTGGCCTGGCACTTGGCGACCGGCTTGGCTTTATGGTTGCCGGTCAAGAGCAGGAGTTCACCATAAGCGCCAGTCATGTCTTTAAGTCCGGTGGAGGATCTGTGACCTTCTGGTTTCAAATTCCTAACCAGGCCGAGCCGCAACTGGCGGCAAAAACCTTTTTTATGGGCAGCATGGAATTGCCAGAAAACGCCTGGCAGGAATTGTCCAAATTATGGCAAAAGTTGCCAAGCCTGCGTTTATTGCCGATCAAGGAAATGACAGAAAACTTTGATAAAACCCTGGCGGTGGTGACCCGCCTGGTGACAGTGTTTAGCGCCATGATACTGCTGATGGCCTTTTTGGTGATAGCCGCCTCGGTTCAGGGCCATAATGCCGATGACAGGCGAAAAAATGGCCTGCTGCTTAGTTTTGGCTTGTCCAAGCAAGACTGCTTACGCCTCAGCCTGTATGAATGGGTCTTTACCGCCCTGATCGCGGCTATCGGGGCCATTGTCGGTACCTGGCTGGCGGGGACCCTTATCTATCAGTCCCAGTTTTCCATGGTGTACCGGCCGGACTTTAACTGGCTACTGGTCAGCTTAGTCACCAGTCTCGGGCTAATATCCGGTTTTGGTCTGCTGGTTAACCGGGCCAGCCTGCAAACCTCGGTTAGAAGCCTGTTGCAGGAGCAATAGGCTCAAACTCAAATTACGGATAAAGGAAGCCATCCGTTTTTTTCTTTCACATTCCTTTCACAACCGCTTTGGCAAACTTGGGCTTCAATAAAAGGAGAAAGTATGATGAAACTTAAAAAATGGTGTGTATTTATCTTAGGCTGGATGAGCCTGTTGAGCTTTCAGGTGCTGGCAGAGCAGACAAGCAACAAGGTGTTGATGGTGGTCAGCAGTTATGGGCTGGAGCAGGGAGAAAAGCAACCCGGCTATGAATTTGATGAATTTGCCAAGGCCTATTTGGTATTTAAGGCCAACGGCCTTAAGGTGGATATTGCCAGCCCAAGCGGTGGCGAGGTGGAGGCGGATAAATATAATCCGGACAAGCCCTATAACCAGGAAGTATTGGCAGACAAGGCCATTATGGCCAAGCTGAAGCAGACCCTTAAAACCTCTGTTGTCGATCCGTCTGATTACGCAGGTGTCTTCGTTATTGGCGGTAAAGGGGCCATGTTTGACTTGCCCAAGGATAAGTCTTTGCAACGGCTAATTGCCAGCGTCTATCAAGGCAAGGGAGCGGTTGGCGCCGTTTGTCATGGCCCGGCCGCCCTGGTTAATGTCAAGCTGTCAGATGGCTCATACCTGGTGGCCGATAAGGCCGTTAATGCCTTTACCAATGAAGAGGAAAAGCTCTTTGGTAAGAAATGGGCTCCACAATTTGACTTTATGCTGGAAGACAAGCTGGCCGAGCGCGGCGCTAAATTTGAGAAGAGTGACATCATGCTAAGCCATGTCGCCGTGGACGAGCGCCTGGTCACGGGACAAAACCCGTCGTCAAGCTCGGAAACCGCCATTGCCTTTGTTCGCCAACTGGGCATTACCCCGGCGCCTTACCAGGCGGATCAGGAAGAGGCGACCATGGCGCTGATCGCCGGTGTCTTGGCGGACGATACTTGGGCCGAGCAGGAATTAGAGAAGAATAGCGCTCAATATCAGCTACCCTTGGTGGGCATGTATGGTTACTATTATATCAAGCAGGCTGAGTCAAAGGCAGAGTTGACCCATGCAGTGACACTAATGAAAGCGGCACAGGCAGCCATCAACAATCCTCAGCTGGATATGCAAATTGCCAAGGGCTATCAGAAGCTGGGCAAGAAGCTGCAGGCCCGCAAGGTGCTGGAAACGCTGTTGGACAAGCACCCTGAGCTTGAAACGGCAAAGGAAATGCTGGCAAGCTTATAGCCAGCATCAAGAGGCGGCTGGTATTAATAGGATCAGAGAGTAAAAAACAGTGAAAGCATTGGCATTACATATTTTGATCATTGAAGATCAGCCGGCAATTGCCAGGAACATCGGCCAGTTTCTGGAGTCTAGAGGCCATGTTCCTGACTTTGCCAGTGACGGCAAGCAGGGGCTGGCTCTGGCACTTAGCAACCATTATGACTTGATCATTCTTGATATCATGCTGCCTAAAATGGATGGCCTGCAAGTATGCAAACATTTACGTCAGCAGGCAAAACGGCATATTCCCATCTTGATGCTCACCGCCAGGGATACCTTAGGTGACAAGGTGACAGGGTTTGAAATGGGTGCAGATGACTACCTGACCAAGCCGTTTGCGCTGGAGGAACTGGAAGTCAGGTGCCTGGCCCTGTCACGAAGACACCTGCTGCAAACGGAAAACAAGATCAGCATTGGAGACCTGGTGATAGACAGGCAGTTGCAGCAGGTACGGCGTCAGGGCAAGCCGTTGGAGCTAAGCGCTATGCATTACAATATTTTGCTGATATTGGCGGAGTCTTTTCCAAAGGTGGTGAGCCGAACAGAGCTGTGCCAACGCATGTGGGGGGATGAACCGACCGAGTCAGATGCCTTGCGCTCCCATATCTATCAGCTAAGGCAAATAATTGATAAGCCTTTTGGTAGCGCCATGGTTAAAACCGTGCATGGTGTCGGCTTTGCCCTGGTGGCTAGCCAAGACTAAGCGTTAAGCTTTTTGATATAGATAATAATTACAGAGAGGTAGTGTGAAAAAATATCATAGCCTGAGCCGGGACATTATCACCCGCTTTTGCCTGTTTGCCGTATTTTTGTCTTTGTTATTTAGCTTATTTAATTTTGCCTTTCTCTATACGGTGGAAGATTTTTTTATTGAGCGCAGCGTTAAAAATGAAGCGGCTTATCTGCTTGAACAATACCGGTCCGGTGACAACTGGTTAGCCCCGCGTAAGCCTAATATGACCTTGCATCATTCTGTTGACAGCTTTCCTGAAGAAATTAAAGGCATATACCAGGAAGAGCCCAGGAGAAAAGAGTTTTTTGGTAAGCAGGGCCGCCACTATCATATGGTTAAAATCGATACATCGCCCAGCAAGTATTTAATCGCAGAGGTCAGTGAGCAACTGGTGGTCCGCCCGTTACGGCCCTTTATCTTTATCCTGCTTAGTATTTCAACCTTAGTGCTAACCCTGATCGCCTGCTTTATCGCCTATCGTTTATCCAAGAGAACCATAGCGCCTCTGACCAAGCTGGCGGATCTGGTGGCCGGGGCTTCCCCGAATAAACTGCCGGCAAAGTTCGCCCAGCAATATCCGGCCAATGAAATCGGTGTGCTGGCAACCACCATTGAAGGCTCGATGCAGAGGATCAAGGATTTTGTCAGCCGTGAACAGCATTTTACCCGGGATGTCAGCCATGAACTCAGGACTCCCATTGCCGTGATCAAAAACTCGGGCGAGTTGCTTGCCGCCGATAAGGGCCTGTCCGGGGGCAATCGCGAACTGCTCGCTCAGATAGAACAGGCCTGCCTGAACATGGAACAAACGGTGAATACCTTATTGTCCCTGGCGCGGGAAGAGTCCAGTCAAACAAATACCGAGCCGGTACGGGTTTTGCCCGAGGTGGAGCAGGTTGTCATTCAGCATGCCGCCTTGCTGGACGGGAAAGATGTCAGGGTTAACCTGGATATCGACTCTGATGCCAGGGTCAATATCCACCGAGGCACATTGCAAATACTCATCTCGAACCTGGTCAGTAATGCCTTTCAATACACCATGGCGGGTGAGGTAAGTATTCGCTGGAAGCATGGTTATCTTGAGGTATTCGATACCGGACCTGGACTGGAGGATGATATCAAAGACAGTATTTTGGAACCTATGGTCAAGGGCAAAGACAGTCCGGGCTTTGGCTTAGGCCTGTCCATTGTCAAACGTCTCTGTGAGCATCATGGCTTTGCCCTTAGCATCGAAAACCAGGCCAACGGCATGATGGTAAGGATCGAATTTAACAGAGCCTAGTGTAATTTTCCTGCCCAAAGCTTTTTGCGGGATAAACAGGTCCTATTTCAATAATATTTCTTGGTTAGGCCGTTAAAGCCAATTATCATGCCAGCTATTACTGGCATATAAATAAAAACCGAATGAGCAAAAAACACTATGTAGTATGGAAAGGGGCGAAAACCGGCGTTTTTGCTTCCTGGCCCGAAGTAAAAGCATTGACCCAGGGACGTGCCGATGCGCAGTTTATGGGATTTCCTTCCAAGGAAGAAGCGGAAGCGGCATTTCAGTCAACTTACACCAAGGCCCTGATGAAACGCTCATTAAGCAAGAGTAACAGTGGGGCGCCAAGTGGTAAATCGTCTCCAGGCCCACAGGCCTCACTGGCAAAGCAGGCGGCCGAGATACAAATTTATTGCGATGGAGCCTGCTCGCCCAACCCCGGACAGGCAGGAACCGGCCTGGCTCTTTATCAAAAGGGCGAGCTCAGTGCGCTCTGGTATGGCCTATATGATGCCATGGGCACCAATAATTCCGCGGAGTTAAACGGCATGCTGGAAGCTTTTAAGCTGGCCAGCACCTATATAGGGCAGGGACAAAATGTGCAGATATTATCGGATTCCAAGTATTCGATAGACTGTATCACCAAGTGGGCCAAGGGCTGGAAAAGCAAGGGCTGGACCCGTGGCAAGGGCGAAGAGATCAAGAACCTTGCCTTGATCCAGGCCTGCTTTGAATGGTATGAAAAGTTAAAGGTCAACCTGGTGATTAGCCATGTTAAGGGCCACGCCAATATTGAAGGCAATGAGCTTTCCGATCGCATGGCGGTATTTGCGAGAACGAAGCAAGAAACGAATTTTGTTGGCTACCGGGATACGCTGGATATAGCGAGAATATTGGCCATGCCATCCGGTTAGCTGGTTGTTTTGGCGGCTTATTCTATACTTAGGAATGTTCCTAGTTAGATATTGGTCCATTGCCTATGGTAAGCATCGGTTGTCTACTTCCCGTCTGGGCACGCATTTTCCGGCCTTTTGTCCTGTTTTTTTTATTGTTGGCCTCAACACCTGTCAAGGCGGAAGTCACGGGCTCGTTTACCCTGACCAGTGACTACCTGTTTAACGGAGTTAGCCAAACCCTGGAAGATCCCGCCGCTCAGCTTATGCTTAACTGGAGTGCAGATAACGGTGTCTATCTTGGCGCTTTTGCTTCCAATGTGGACTTTGGCGATGACACTAATCTTGAGGCCGATGCCTATCTCGGCTATTACCGTCAGGTAACCGACAATCTGGGCTTGGATCTGGGCATTGCCCAGTACTCCTATCATGGTGCCAGCTATAGTTCAGAGCTAAATTATGCCGAAGCCTGGTTGAAGTTTAATTATGGCGATACCGGACTTAATTTCTGGTACGCCTGGGATTACTTCAATACCGGCGCTGGCCATTACATCGTCATGTTAAATCACAACCTGGAGCTGAATGAGCATTTTTCCATCTTGTTTGGCGTAGATAAGTCGACCAGCCTGGACAGGGATAAATGGCAATGGCAGGAAAATGACAAGGACTATCTGCACTGGCAAGTGACGGGCACGCTTTCTTATGGCGGATTTGACTGGTCATTAGGTATTCACGATACGGATATGGAAAGCGATAGTGCTTTCCCCGCAGATGCAAGGGCTGTGCTGTCGATTTCTTACAGTTTTTAGCTGGTGACTGTCATGAGTCCGGTGCTAAATCTGTTCTTCTTGTCTTTATGGCCTAGGGTAATGGCGAAAAGCCTTTATTCGATATTGGCCAGTGTACTATTGAACATATTGTCGTTGCCGGCATTTGCCCAGGCTGGAATAAGTGACCCTTTTTTACGGATCACTTATTCCAGCCAGGGTACAACCTATACGACTCAGGGGGTTAAAACCGCCACGGGTTACAGGTTTAACCCGGGCTCTAATAAGGTACTTAACCTGGCAACCCTGGATTGGCCGCCCTATATTGGCGACGGCATATGCGACAAGGGCTGGGTATTTAAGTTTACCGTTGCCCTGCTGGTAAGCCGGGGCTATCAGGTCAATATTCATTTTTACCCCTGGGCACGCTCGGTCAAGCTGGTTGAACAGGGCGAGATGGATATTCTGTTCCCCGAATACTATATCGAAAAGAAGGCCCCTTCAGACAATGTCCCGGGAAAAAAGCGTCGAGAGTTGTTGGCCCTGTCGGATAAGTTTCCGGGCGGAGCCATAGGCTTTTTAAAGCGCAAGGGGGAAGCGGATAAGTTTAAGGGTAAATTGACCAACCTGATGGGGGAGCGCATCGGGGTAGTCAGAGGCTATCAAAATACCCCTGACTTTGACGGCATGATGGATGAACAGCAGTTTCAAATTTTCAATGCCGTACATGAAGTGCAATTGATGCGTTTGCTGATCGCCAAGCGGGTTAACCTGATCATTGGCGATCCCCTGGTGTTTCGCCATGCCGTGCAGTATTTTGATATGCCGAAGCAAGAAAAACGTTTGTTACTTGACGGGGTGGAAGATGTTGTCCCCACCCTGCAATATAACCACTTATACTTTGCCGTCAGCATGAGAGCCAAAAACTGGCAAACCATACTGGCCGATATAAACCAGGCGCTGGCCGAATTTAAACATAACGGTGAAACTCACCGTTTTGAAAATGCCGGTAGCGACTGCTCCAGCATTTTTCAGCATCCAGATAATTAGGGCGTTGAAAGGCTAGTCTTGCTTTTGTGCCTCCAGTTTATGGGCGATAAACCTGTCGTACATCAGCAGGCCAAAGGCAGACATAACACCTATGGCGGCAAACATATACCAGAAATATTCCGGCCTGTTGAGCTCCTTGGCAAAATACTCATAGCCGACACCGGATAGCAGGCCTCCCACTAAAAAGCCGAAGGCCGAGGCAAGGTAGAGGTAGCCCTGATACATGGCAGACTGCTCTTTCGGCATCACCATGGCGACATATTCCATGCTTTTCGGAGATGCAAGCATTTCGCCGATAGAAAATATCAGGACGCTGGCGGCAACCAAAGTACCGGCAATCGCCATGCCGGGCGCGCTTCCCAGCATAAGGTAGCTAAATGACAGCATCAGGGTGCCGGCAACCAGTATATGGAAAGTTTTAAAATTTGAAGAAAATTTACTGACAATAAGCTGCAATAATACAATAGAGCCAAAATTAATTGAGGTGATCAACTCAGGTTTGATCTGCTGGTAGCTGTTGAGCCAGTTAGTGGCGATCAGTTGTGCTCTGTCATTGCTGATTTCTGAAAGCTGCAAGATTTCGGTCAGCTCTTTTGTTGGCACCATGATGCTATAGTTGGTTAACTTGAAATAGGTGTCTTGTACTATTTCTGGCGTGATATTGCCTTGATACTCACTGGCAAAGCCTTGGATAACGGGCACCAGGTTGTCAATGCGGGCACCAGAGACGAAATCGGCCAAGGCTGGGTTGATGGTACTGAAAAAGGTTATCAAATCACGGGTATTGATATAGTCGCGGATAAAAATATTCAGTGAGGTAAATATTTGCAAATACACCACCCAAAAGCCGGCGAGAATAAGCAGGTAGAGGATAAAGGGGACATTGCCCAACTTGATTTTGCTTTTGTACCATTTGGGATGACTGTCGGAGGCGGCCTGGTTCCAGATAAAGTTCAGTACCAGCCAGAAAGCGGAGAAAATACCCACCTGTTGCCAGCTGAGTAGCTGGGTACCCGGGATAAGCACCAGGATCAAGATTGGCACTATGGTCAGAGCCAAGCGGGCATTGCCCAGTACCTGCTGTACTTCCAGCAGGGTTTGCTTGATTGATTGTGATTTTTGCGGCTGACAGGCCGTTTTTGTTGGATCTTTAAAGAAGAAAATCAGCGGAATAAAGTTAATGGCTATGGTGGTGGCCGCCAGGGTAAAGGCCAGTTCCCAGCTTATCTCTCTTAGGTAGGCAACCGTCAGGGGGCCGAGAAAGCCGCCGACATTGACCATGGTATAAAACAGGCCAAACCCCAGGCTGCGATTGCCGTCATTGGTGCTTCTGCTGACCGTACCCACCACCAGGGGCTTAAATATTGCTCCGCCTACTGCCAGTACCATATAGGTAGCAAAAAACGCCTCATAGCTGCCCACCTGTCCGAGCAGGTAATAGGAAGGTGTCATCAGGGCGAAGGCTATCATCAGCATGCGCCGGTAGCCGTATCTGTCCCCCAGGGCGCCCGTGATTACTGGCAGCAGATAAATCAGTGTCATCACCAGGGCGGTTAGCGTGCCCCTTTGCTGCTCGCTTGCCCCCAGGCCGCCAAGATCGGTTGGCGCGGTAACATAAAGCGAAAGAATACCGAAACTGCCGTACCAGGCCAGGCGTTCCAGTATCTCCATGCAGTTGGCAATATAAAAGTTAGTATTGAAACTGAAGATACCCGTTTTCGCTTTGGCATGATTATCGCCAATACCCATATCACCTTCGGCCGATATTGTTTGCTGGTCAGTCACAGGCTTTCCTTCTTAGTCATTGATGATTTTATACAATATACACTGATTCTGTTCTGCAATACCAGAAAAAAATGTGGGGGCAGGATATAGCAAGCTGTAAAGGGGGAGTTGGGCCAAGTGCTACTAAACCATGCCTTGGCCTGCTTTTGGAGAATCTGAGCCGGTTAACTGAATCCAGCCCTGCATCTGTTTGGTTAAAGGATAAACAAAAGCTTTAACTGTATACTGCTGAATTTAAAGGGTTATTTGTCGCTGTTTTTCGCGCTGACAAATCTTTACATAGGTTTACCTAGCTTGACACTAAATTGCCTGGTTATTGCTTTGATATTAGGGAATAAAAATTTACATAACCTTTACGAAAACAAAGGAAACCAAAATGAATATCAGCACACTAAATACTTCGAACATTGACCAGATACGCCATTTACCCGGGCTCGCCGAGCAACAGGGCCCGAATGAGATCAGACCTTTGGAAAAAGGCGCTAAAGGGGAGGCGGACAGGGCCAATATCAGTTCGTTTGGTATGGTTAACAATTACCTGGCGAGTTTGTCTGAAACCGAGCAACAGGAAGTTAAGAGCTATATGGAAGGCATTCGGGAGCAAAAGGCCAATGGCACTTTTGATATCCAGGCCAGTATAGACAACGCACCTGAAGCGATTAAAGACCTGGCCAAACAGCTTAACCTTGGCACTGAAGATGTATTGCATATGATGCCAAAACAGGCTGGCGGGGCAAAGGCAGCGATGAGAGCGGAGGGTGAAGCTCATGTCGGCGTCTCGGCTTACACGGATGTTGCCGTGCAAGCGGAAAATACCAGTGGTGACAAGTCGATTTTTGACGTTTTCAGCTCCTGGTTTTCCAGCGATGAAGAGCCTGTTGCCTAAGTAAGGGGATTAGAGATAACAGGGTAAGTAAAACAAGGGAAGGCAGGCGGCAATTTATTGCCGCTTCCCAAACACTTGATTGCCGCAGGGCGTGAAGTCTATTGCCAGACACAAGTTTAAAAAATTATAAAAGAATAATTAAAACATTATATTAATGAACAATATAACCACCCAGATACAAGAAAATCACTCAACATTTACGGCTTTTAAATTTAGTCCTATGATCAAAAAGAAAATCTTGATTGTAGATGGTGATGTTAAAACTTTGCAGCCGATTGAGACTTTGTTGTTAAACGAAGGCTTCGAAGTCACTATTTGCAACGATGGTATAAGCGCCTTACAAGAGGCCAATAGGGTGCAGTATCACTTGATCCTGCTGGATATAATTCTTCCGAATTTGGATGGATTTGAACTCCTGAAAAAACTGCGTATAAACAATAAGACGCCCGTGATGATCATGTCGGCGCGGGATGATCTGTTCGACAAAATCTATGCCCTGGAAATTGGCGCCGATGATTACCTGACCAAACCCTTTAATCAAAGAGAACTGCTTGCCAGGATCAATGCCATAGGCCGTCGCTCGCAGATAGTGGATAACACCCTGTTTAACCGCTCCTATGAAATCAATGATATTTCTTTGTGCCTGTCCACCAGGGAAGCAGAGTGCTCAGGCATGTCGCTGGCGTTGACGGGTTATGAGTTTGAGGTGCTGCATTTTCTTATTCAAAACGCGGGGCAGGTTGTCAGCAAGGACAGGATTGGCGAGCATGTCCATGGCCGAACCGTTCCCTATAATGACCGCAGCATAGATATGCATATCAGTAATATCAGAAAAAAGATTGCGCTTATTGCTGCCGGGCAGAAGATAAAAACCGTCCGTGGCGCCGGTTATGTTTTCCTAAAAGAGGCGATTTAGTCATTTATTTGAGCGTGTTGGCCTTTGCGATAAAAATATAGCTGAAAGCTCAATATGCGCTAAATTATTGATGCTAAGGCTAGCGGTTACTTAGTAGCCTTGAAGCCATTTGACCGGCTAATGGAAAGGACTCCGCCGACATATCCGTTTCATTTTCCCCGTTATTTGCTTCATTATTGTCTGAAAAACTAGTACCTGAAAAAACAGTGTCCGAGAAACCGCTAAACATTTCCGCATAGTTAAAATTGACCAGAGTCTCACTGATGGAGTTACCGGAAAAGCCTTCCACGGCCAAATCCAAGGCAGAAAATGCCAGACCGATCGGGCCGCCATAAAAGTAGCCTCCGCTTAGTTTTGATACCGCACTGATGCCCTGGCCGGAAACATCCTGATAAACGGCCGACACAACCGGGATATGCTGAAGAATATTAAAGGTATCAAATCCGTCATTGAGATCCAGGCCATTATCACCGAATGAAAACCGGCTTAGGCTATCCAGCATGCTTACCTGCTGAGCTGGCTCGGAAACCGTTTCACCTTCAGTGCTTGCTTGGGGGGATGTAGTCACCGCCTGGGCTGAAAACAAACTGGTTTGCAGCGCTGATAATAACGAAGCCTGGATATTTTCTATGGAAGACTGACTGGTGAGTAAATCTAAAGTCTCCTGAGTATTTTCGCCGCCCAAGATGCCAAAACCAAGCGAGGAAAAAATGCTTTGCTGCATCATATCGACACTATCTTCCTGAGATTGCACTGGCGTGGTAACTTGTTGCTGGACCTGGCTGCTCGCTTGCTGGGCCGTCGAAAACAAGGCGGAAAAACTTTCTCCCAGTGAGCTAAGTGTGTCGATGGCCTGATCCCTTATCGAACTTGCCTGGTTATCGCCGGCTGGACCGTTTAAAAGCTGTGACGCGCTGGTTATGGTGCTTGCAGTGGGGTCTGAAATTGTCATATCTTAAGCCGCCATAATAATGGCAATAAATTAGTGGAATTAACTTGCATCTTTAATGACACCTGCTCAGTAATCAAGCGAATTTACACTCATCTGACAATGCTGACGTTTCTTTAGTCTTGCTGACATTTTTATATTCTGAACTCACCCTTCTTTACAGAAGTCGTGCTCCCGGCTTGACAAAATAGAGCAACAATCACTTTTCAGATCTTGTAAACATGAAGTTGCAGAAAATACTTGTTTTGTTCCTACTCACGTTGCTCTGTGCCTGTAGCAATACCCAGTCGCTCGATCAGCAAGTGATTGCCGATAGCCCGACCAATCCGAAGGTGAGTCAGAGGCAGGTATCTCAATCTGATAAAGAAATTGCACCCGGGGATCCCAGGTTTAGACCGATACGCACTCCTTCGGTGGAGACCATTCAAATGCCATCCGGCTCTCTCTTTAACCCGCAGCGTGCCATAGGCTTATACCAACCGGCCAGCCACTATCAGGTCGGCGATATGATACTGGTGCAGGTTGAGGAAAAAACCTCGGCGGATAAGTCGGTTAAGTTTAAGACAGATAAAAAAGGCCATTTTGAACTGCAGCCGGTTACCTTTAATGCTGGCCCCATCAATATTGGCGACAATGACCTGAATGCGGAATATGAGCAGGAAAAGGATTTCGACAGCTCGGCGCAAACCAAGCAAAAAAATTCGCTAAGGGGGGATATTACCGTCTATGTATTGGAGGTCCTGGCTAACGGCAACCTGATTGTGGCGGGAGAAAAATGGATAACCCTGAATACGGGCGAAGAGTTTATCCGTTTCTCCGGTGAAATCAGGGTCAGTGATATCAGCATAGATAATACCATCAGCTCGGTAAAGATCGGCAATGCCCATATCGAATATAGCGGGGTCGGTGAAATGCAGGACAATCAGGATCCGTCCCTGCTTGGCAAGCTTTTCAGTATTCTGGATTAGCAGGGGGGGATATGTCAGTTAACTGCCGCCAGTTTTTTTATGTTTTTGGGCTTTTGTTTCTTGTCAGTTTTCCCAGCTCTGCCACCTGGTATCAGGGCAGTGCCAAGCAGTATGTCGGTAGTGGCGACTTTGATGAGATCAGGAGCCAAACCATCAAGAATGCCATTGCCAATGCCGCCATTCAGGGCCACAGCTATATTCAGGCACAGGACATAGTGCTCGATGGCCTGTTGCAAAGCAGCAAGACGGTGTTACGCAGCGAAGGGCAAATCCGCCGGGTAGAAATTGTCAGTGAGGCGATAGATGAAGATGTGCTGTCGGTGATTGTAAAAGTGGATATCAAGCCCTTGTCCACCTGCCAAAGGGATCCTTATGCAAAGTCCTTGTTGATCACTCAGTTTCCACTATTAAAACCTAAACAAGCGGCACATGGGGCTTTATTTGATATCGGCATTCATACCACAAAGCGTTTTGAACAGCAGCTTTATTCCCAGCCGAAAGTCTTTGTTAACTCCATGCTTAGCCGGGCCTTTGCTACTAACAATAGCCTGGGGGTAATTGACAAGAGCTACCTGGAAGAAGTGGGACGTTATCTGGCCATAGAGCATGACAGCCAGTTCATTCTTTTTGGCGCCATCCGGGACATCAGCCTGTTCGAACAGGTTAAGGATCAATTCTTGTTTGATGATGTCTCTATGCGGCGTAATTTCACCATGCAGGTGTTTCTTTACGACGCCATCCGTGGCGATCTCTTGTTACAAAAAAACTACCATGGCGAGGGTAATTGGCAGTACCGGGATAACGACATGGTTGATACCAATAACAGCTTATTCTGGCGCACGGATTATGGCCGGGCCATGCTACACACCATCAACAGTGCCGTTACAGATGTCAATGATGTTCTTAGCTGCCAGCAGAGCCTGGCGCAAGTGATAGACAATGCCAATGGCAAACTGGTGATCAATATAGGTCAAAAACAGGGGGTGAAGGTGGGGGATGAATTTGAACTCATTAACCAACGCCTGCTCCGGGGCGTGAATGGCAAGGTGCGGCCGCTTTTATCAACAGATGCTTCCAGAACCCTGAATGTGGTACAGGTGGACAAGCAAAGTTCGGTATTAACCAGTGACTGGCTTAGCGCCGTCGAAGACAGCCAGGTACTTAACCTGGTCAGCCCCAAGTTTATTTTCTAATGCCCTTATTACAATCTTCCTGCAAAGGTGAGCCCATGTTTAAGCAATATAGCCTCTTATTATCGCTACTTGTATTGATCCAGTCCTGTGGTGGTTCCGACTCCACATCCAATTCCGATACAAATACGAACAACCCGGTGGAATATCAGTTTAGCCTGTCGGCACAGCTAAGCAATCAATGCAAAGAGCAAGTGCCTTTTACCCAAGTCGAACTCCTGCTGCAGGACGAAAACTGGCAGTTGATTGAAACCTATCGGGCGGATGCCAATGGCCAGGTGAGTTTCACTACCACACAAACAAGCATCAATTACACTCTGGTGGCTAAATCACAGCAGGGCAATGGCGTGGAAGGGCTGGATATTGTCAGCTTTTACCAGGCCAACACCAGTACCCCGGCCCAGTATAGCGCCACTTATGATCAGCTGGTTGATAACACTAACTGTGAATGTGTCACGCAAAACATTAAACTTGAACACAGGGTATTCTCCAGCATAGATTCAGTGTCAACCTCCTTTACTTATGGGGACTGGCAGCGACTTGATGAGCAGACTACCTATTTTACCGATGCCGAGGTTTGTCGCAGTTTGCAGGGCGAATGGCCTATCCAGTCCATTGCCATCCGCGGCACGGACACTAACAATAACGCCATCGGGGTTGCCAGCCTGTTGAGTGATTTTATCAGCAATGATGAAAACCTGTGGCAGGCGGCCGCCATAGAAGTGGCGGATCTGGCTCCATTGCCACAGGAGCATGCAGGCTTTGAAAGCAGCCAGCTCTTTGCAGGAAATGAACACTTTTATACTCAGGTCAATGAAGCCGACGAGAATATCAGGGTGTTTAATAGTCATCAATATACTAGTGAATCCCTTTATCAATCACAGGCACACCACGAATTTGAGCGCCTGGAAACCCTGTTTGGCCACTCGATATTTGGCAGCTTTCACCAGAAAAAATCTACGGCCTATGACGAGGCATATACAGTGCTGGCGGAAACGGACCAGCCCGAGATAGATAACACCAGTTATTCCGAACTGGCCGCCGATGGCAGTTATGACTATAGCGAACTAGCTGGCTACCCCATGGTAAAGTTTACCTTTGGCTATCAGGTGAATGCCTCAAATGCTGGTGAAGCTATGCCGATTCGCTGGACCATGTTCGGCCCGATTAAGGGAAAGCTGGCATCCTCGGTGCAATTAGCTGGCTATGAAAACATTATCACGCCCGAAACCAGTATTCAGAGCACTGATATCAAGATCATCAAAAGCGCTACCACCAACAGCTATAACGACTATATCAAGTATTATCAGGGCAATACCGAGTCTGACTTTGACCATGATCTTAAGTATTTCCATTTACAGCTGGTGTTGTAATGTTTAGTTTCATGTATGATTTACGGCAGGTTTTTCACTCGCAGGCCGGGAAGCACCCAACGCCGGTAGAGCGCACTTTTCACTAGAACATGAAACAAAAACTGACAGACGAGAGTAGGCTGGAGCAAACGGATAGTCATATCCATATCGAATTTAAACGGGCTCACCATATATTGAGTTCTGCTGTGCTTAATGGTGGTTTGCAACAGGCACAGCATATCCTGAATATGCGTGTTGAAAAGCATGACTCGCCGAATGAAGCGCCTGAAACCACGTTGGAAAACTACTGTCGCCACGCTGGCTGGCAAGGTCAATGTATCGGATTGATGACAGCGGCATCTATGCAATCGCTGGCCGTCGAGCAGGCCAGTATCCAAGGGGTAGAGATAGCGGTTTTGGTAACTACTGGCCTAACCAATCCCAGGCGGGTTGGTGACAGGGCCGAATACCGGCAAATAGCAACAAAAAGTCTCAAGGCCGGCACCATAAATATTATTGTTATTACCTCTGCCTCCCTGACTCAGGCCGCCATGGTGGAGGCCGTGCAAATTATCACCGAAGCCAAAGCCGCCGCCGTTCAGCAAGCCGGGATAGTAAGCCCTGTTTCGGGAAAAATCGCCACGGGAACCGGCACAGATGCGGTTGCCATGGCCAGTGGTAGCGGAGAAAGGGTTCATTATTGTGGCAAACACGTGCTATTTGGTGAAGTGCTAGGTCGTTTAGTGAAAGAGGCGGTTATTCGCTCAATTAAATTGGAAGAAAATCTTTCTACAAGGGGGAGTTAACCCCTGTACTGCTTAGTGTCATACCTCTTGCTATGGATTTACTAAGGCAGTGATATTTTTATTTTGGGATATTTATTGTTTTTTATCAAATAAATAGGCTGTAATTGGTCAAGAAATTTATTTCATTGAATAAGTATGATAGAAGTATCTTTGTTTAGGTTGCGAAGATGTTGAGCGCTTACCTAAAATGAATCAGTTAATACTGAGACTTAGAAGCTGTCAAAAGATATTAACTTTTGGACACTCAACATATGGAATAAAAGGATGAATTAATGCAAACAAAGACATGTTTATGGATACTCGCTTTTTTAATATTGGCTGGTTGTGATTCTGATTCAGACGATGTCAATATCACCAATAATTATATCACTGAAGCTCCAAATGTTACTCCTTCGGAAGAGCAGACACCTGTTGGAGCTTTTGAGTTAAAAACAGAAGTAGAGACTGACTTTTTCGCTTTAGCTAAAGCCGTTGATTCGTTAGATATTTATTACTCCAACACTCATAGCTTTCATTTTGATAAAGATGGTTATCTGGTTAATGGCTCGGGAGCGCCATTGCTTGTTTATCCCGTAAATCCGGATGGTAGCACTGCTTCCATAAGCCTTTCTGTAAGCCAGCCAATAAAGCTAGATTATGATTTGGGTTCTCCCAAGGCTACAGACAAGGTGAGTATTAGCTTAAACCTTCCTGCTGATGACAATGAACTTCCTGTCGAAGATTTTGACAACCAGGACCCTTTAACTTTTAATCATTCAACCTCAGTATTGGTGTCTGATTCGATAGGAGAAAACCATTTACTGACTCTTTATTTTATCCATACAAGTCTTGAAAATAATACCTGGACATTGCGAGTCGCGCTTGATGGTAATACGCAGCAGCCAGTTACCGAACAAATCCTTGATTTTGCTTCAAACGGTGTGCTGGATATCAATGATGATGACCTTGATGGTTTTACCTCTACAGGAAATGGGGTGATTGAAAATTTAAGCTTTCCAATGGTCAATGGAGCAGAGGATCTAAGCTTAACATTAGATTTTTCCGGTGATACCACATCTTTTACATCAAATTTTGAGGTTACTTCACTGGTACAGTCAGGCTTTTATAGCGATCACCTTAAGGAACTTAAAATAGATTCCAATGGCTTGATAACCCTGTCATATGTTCACCAGGAAGATAAACTCATAGGGAAAGTGGCCATGGTCAAGTTTGCCAGCCCTTATAATCTGGCGCCACTTGGGGATTCTTTGTGGGGAGAAACGGGGGATTCTGGTGAAGCAATGGCTGGCGAGGCGGAAACCGATAATTTCGGTTCCTTTACGCCTGTCCTTTACGACTTTTAAATTGCTAGTTTTATTTATTAAATAAGTAGTTCTAATTTAGGCTTTTTAAGGGAATTTAATTAGAACTACTGAAACTCCAATACACTGTTGCTCTAAAAGGAAAACTAGTAGCTTGGCTCTTGCTGATAAAAATCATCCAGCTGCTCAAATAGCTTATCTATTTCCTTATCATAACCCTTGATTTGTTGCTGTTTTTCTTCGGAAAGCTTGTTATAGCCTTCGTTCAGTATACCGTCGATTTTATCAAACAGGGCATTGGCCTTATCTTCATCTATATCCTCATCCATAGACTCAAACAGCGAGTTCAATTGTTTGTTAAGCTGGTCCAGTTCTTTCTTTTGCTGGCTGTTAAGACTTGATAACACCAGTGCATCTCTCTGTTCGAATAGTTTATCCAGGTCTTCATTGAAGGCGTCTTCCAGTGCCATATCTTCTGCGCCCAGCAATTCGTCTATCTTGGCATCCAGCTCATCCAGCTGCTTTTTTTCTTCTGGCGTTAGCTGTTTTTCCGCCTGATCAAAAATTTGATCGATTTTATCGAACAAGGCGTCTGCGGTTTTTTGTTCCGCCTCACTCGGATTGTTCTTGGCAAAAATGGCATCCAGCTGTTTATAACTATTATCCAGTGTTTTTTTCTGCTCGGCAGAAATATGCGACATATAGATACCATCCATTTTTTCAAACAATGAATCGATTTGCTGGCTGAGTTTTCCCGGCTCGGAAATACTGATATCAAATGAGGAACTGGCCGTCGAAGACGTTTTGTTTTCTTTTTGCAATGCCCCCGTATTAGTTGTTTGAGAGGCTTTATTGACGGACAGGCTTGGCTCTATATTGCTGTGTATTTTCATTACATTTCCCTGGCATTTAACGGTGGCATAAGGAAAATTTAACAAAGGGAGAGATATAATAGTAAGTCGATTGGTATCTGTTTGTATCTGTTTGTATCAGATGCAGTTTTAGTGATATTACAGAAGCGTGATGGCCAGTGTTTTTACCTGGCACAGAATATGGACAGGGGGCAAACGGGCGTTTTTGCTACCTACAGTACCAGCTTTTTATGGCTGCCGTCGCAGTAAGGATAATTGTTGGAATGCTTGCACTGGCAGAGGAATACCTCACCGCTTTGCTCTACGGTAAACTTCAAGGGGGTAAATTCGGTGCCACCGTGTGAGCCATCGCAAAAGGGCTGTTTATTGGAGCGGCCACAGCGGCAAAAGTAATACTCCTTGCCTGCTTCCAGTGTCACCTTTGCCGGCTTGGTATCGGCAATAACTGCCTTATTCATGAGTGATCCTTAGTTCGGGCCCTTAATAGGGCGTGAAGCCTGTTACAAGTATAGCCGTGGCGCGGGAAATTGCTTAGCTGGTTAAAGCTGATCCCAATAGGGGTTACTACCAAAACGGTTCACCAGAAAATCTATCAGGCTTCGCACCTTGAGCGGCAGGTGTCTGTTGGCCGGGTAGATGGCATAGGCGTGCATCTGTGGCAACTGGTAACCTTGCATGACGGGAACCAGCGCCTGAGTGGCCAGTGCCTGCCAAGCGATAAAGGTGGGTAATAGGGTGATGCCATGATGGGACTTTGCCATTGTCATCAGAAAGTCGCCATTATTGGCCAGCATATAGGGCTCAAGCTGTAGCTTGTGCTCGATACCGTCTGGCGCCGTCAGTGTCAGGCGGTTTCCAGTCGGGGCATCGTATTGCAGTATCTTATGGGCCGCCAGTTCTTCTGGCGTGCTTGGTACGCCATGCTTTTTCAGGTATTCGCTGCTGGCACAAAGCAGGGTATTTATCGGTGCTATCTTTCTGGCCTGAAAGCTTGAGTCTTCCAGGTACCCTATGCGAAAGGCCAGATCTTTACCTTGTTCTATGATATCAATTTTTCTGTCGGAAAAATCAACATTGAGCCTAAGGTCCGGATGCTCTTGCAAAAACAAATCCAGTGCCGGCGCCAGATGTGCCAGGCCAAAAGAAAGTGGCGCGGCTAAGCTCAGGCTGCCCTGCAGGGCCCTCTGGGTACTGGCGGTTTGACAATTTAACTCTTCCACCTCATCCAGGATCAGCTTGCTGCGTTGGTAATAGTGCTGGCCTGCTTCAGTAATACTGGATTTACGCGTCGTGCGCTGGATCAGCTTGATGCCTAGCTTATGCTCCAGCGCCGCCAGGCGCTTACTGATGGCGGATTTTGCCATATTAAGCTGATCGGCAGCCTTGGTGATGCTGCCGGACTCCACCACACGTGAAAACAGGTACATATCTTCGAGTTGGCCCATAATGCTACCCCTAGATGAACTGATGGCTGAATATTACCGTTATTGTTCTCAATTTGGAAACTATATTTTTAAAATATCACTGTTTATACACTTACCGGCAGAGAATATTATTTCATCATCCAGTTCGCAATGGCGTACTGAACTAAACTGATAACGAGGAAATAGTGATGAACAAATTTCAAACCTATACAGCACCGGCCGGCAGAGTCTTACTGGCCTTGATCTTTTTTATGTCTGGCCTGACTAAAATTGGCCAGTATGCCGGCACCCAGGGCTATATGGATGCCATGGGAGTTCCCGGCTTCTTATTGCCACTGGTAATAATCACCGAAGTTGTTGGTGGCCTGGCCATCATGCTGGGCTGGCAGGCAAGGTTAACGGCATTTCTACTGGCAGGTTTTAGTATTTTATCCGCCGTGCTCTTTCATGCCGATTTTGCCAATCAGGCGGAAATGACTAACTTTATGAAAAACATTGCCATTGCCGGCGGCTTCCTGATGATTTTTGTCAACGGCCCGGGCGCATATGCCCTGGACAACCGTACTAAGAAGCAGCTGGCTTAAGGAGCAGATGATGACTAGCAGAAATCAAGGCAGGTCAGAGCTTGCTCTGCCGGTCAGAGAAGTACAGCAGCTAGTGTCGGGGTTGCCGGCATCTGATGGTGATGGAGTTAAACTTACCCGTATCATAGGTAGCCCTTCACTGAACATGCTGGACCCTTTCCTGCTCTTGGATGTCTTTGAGTCGGATCGGGCGCAGGACTATATCGGCGGCTTTCCGTCTCATCCACATAGAGGCTTTGAAACTGTCACCTATATGTTGGCAGGGAAAATGCGCCACAAGGACAGCGCCGGCAATGAAGGCGTGATCGAGGCCAATGGCGTGCAGTGGATGACGGCGGGGCGTGGCATAGTAGATTCAATGATTTTCAGCAAAACAGGTTTTAGGAGGCAATATGGGCTTATTAGTAGAGGGAAAGTGGCATACCGACTGGTATGATACCAAATCCACCGGCGGCAGTTTTCAGCGAAAAGCCTCTGAGTTTCGTCACTGGGTAACGCCAGATGGCAGCGCAGGATCCAGCGGTGTCGCAGGGTTTAAGGCGGAGGTCAAGCGTTACCATTTATATGTTTCCCTGGCCTGTCCCTGGGCGCACAGGGCGATTATCTATCGAAAGTTAAAAGGCCTGGAGGATATCATTTCCATGTCTGTGGTTAACCCCTATATGAGGGATGATGGCTGGAGTTTTGAGCCTCATGAAAAAGTGATTGCCGACCCGGTCATGAACGCCAAGTTTATGCACCAAATCTATACCGAGGCGCAACCAGACTATACAGGCAGGGTAACCGTGCCTGTGCTTTGGGACAAGAAAACGGGCACCATAGTCAACAATGAATCATCCGAGATCATTCGCATGTTCAATTCGGCCTTTGACGATGTGGGAGCCTTGTCGGGTGACTTTTCTCCGCCCGAATTACTGGCAGAGGTCGATGATTTAAATACCTTTATTTATGACTCGGTCAATAATGGTGTCTATAAGGCGGGCTTTGCCACGACACAAGAAGCCTATGAGCAAGCTGTTGTTGCCCTGTTTGATGCCCTGGATATTTTGGAAGATCGTTTGAGTCAGCAAAGGTACTTAACGGGTAGCAAAATTACCGAGGCGGACTGGCGCTTGTTTACCACCTTGGTGCGCTTTGATGCGGTTTATGTCGGCCATTTCAAATGTAACCTGAGACGCATAGTAGACTACCCAAGTCTCTGGGGTTATGTCAGGGACCTGTATCAACAGCCCTGCATAGCGGAAACCGTGGATATCGACTATATCAAGGCTCATTACTATGGCAGCCATGACAGTATCAATCCGACCCTGATCGTGCCCAAGGGGCCATTGATTGACTTTGATGCTGAGCATCAAAGGGATCCTGGGATAATACAGAAAACTAACTAGGCAGAATTTTCAGTATTGGCGGGACAGCGAATTGATAGTTTTGCTATGATGTTGCTCCAATAAATGGCCTCTATGGCCTGAATTAAGCAGCACAGAACAGCAATATTCATGCTCGAATCCTTTAAATCAAAATATACCGGCATTGTGATATGCCTGATGGTGGCTATTGCGGCAAGCGCTCTGGCCAGCCGGTATGATGCCCCGGTAATGCTATTTGCCCTGTTAACCGGGTTGGCCCTGCACTTTTTGTATGAATCTCCCAGACACAGAGAGGGCATTGATTTTTGCGCTCGCGCCGTGTTGCGCTTTGCCGTTGCCATGCTGGGAGTACGTATCGCCTTTGCCGACATCGTCTCCTTAGGGATCACACCACCGCTTATCGTCATGATTTCCATGGCGGCAACGATAGTTTTTGGCGTGCTATTGGCAAGGGCCTTGGGGCAAAGCAAGATTTTTGGCGTGCTGTCCGGCGGTGCCGTGGCGGTTTGTGGTGTTTCTGCGGCGGCGGCGATTGCCACTGTCTTGCCGAAAAAAGAAATGGAAGAGCGGACCTTTGCCCTGACCGTGATAGGGGTAACCACCTTAAGCACCCTGGCCATGGTGGTGTATCCCCTGGTTTCGTCGGTCCTGAGTTTAAGTGATGAAATGGCAGGCGTTTTTATCGGTGGTTCTATACATGACGTCGCCCAGGTGGTGGGGGCAGGATACTCTATCTCGCCGCAGGCAGGAGATATTGCCACTTATATCAAGTTGTTGCGTGTCGCCTTGCTGCTGCCGATTGTGATGGTGATTTTTCTGATCTTTAGGGACAGGGAAACCAGAATGGAACAGGGAGCCGCCAGCTTTATTCCCGGCTTTCTGATTGCCTTTTTTGTTCTGGCACTTTTTAATAACCTGGGGCTTATTCCTGGCTTTGTTGTCAATATTATTCAAACCCTGTCCAGCTGGTTCCTGGTGCTGGCCATAGCCGCTATCGGTGTGAAGACTTCACTCAAGCAGATAGTGGCCGTTGGCTGGCGTCCGGTGTTTTTGCTAACCGCGGAAACGGTGTTTTTTGCCTGTCTGATTTTGGCTGGTATCCTGCTATTTACCTGATGTCAGGCTCTGCAGGTGCTAGTTTATAAAGTACTTTTGCCAGGCTCTTTTCCAGCCTGGCCAGCCCTTGGTTGTCGGGAATGCCAAAACGCAGGGCGTCTTTCTCGTCACATAAACGAATATAGACTTTCTCTCGGGCAAGGCCGTTAAAAAGCTCAATGGCACCGACGGTTTTTACGGTAATAAATAGCGATGTAACAGCCAATTGCTCTGGGCTAAAGTGTTTTTTTAATACTTGAGCAAGCTTTTCTGATTGTCGCCCTAGGCGCTGCCTTTGCTTTTGTTGCCAGCTCGCATCTTTTAGTGCCTGCTCGGCTATCAGCTGTGCGGGACCATTGACTGGCCAGGGGCCCAGCTCATCGGCCAGTAATTCGAGCATGACTGGTTGAGCGCTAGCAAAGCCCATTCTGATCCCGGCCAGGCCAAAGAACTTGCCAAGGGATCTTAATATCCATAGCCCGGCTTTATCCGTGTCGCCCATTAGGGAATGCTCCCCCGGACGGGTATCCATAAAGGCTTCATCTATTATCAGCCAGCCCTGGTGCTGACTGATCCTATGATAAAGCGCCATTAGCTCTTGCTTGTCGTATAGCTGTCCGGTTGGATTATTGGGATTTATTACAATGACAATTGCGGGTCCTGACAAGTGTTCCAGCTCGGTCAGTCCCTGGTAATGGGTTATGGACAGGCCTGATTTTTGCCAGGATTTTTCGTGCTCCTTATAGCCGATACTAGGCAAGAATACCCGGGTATCCTGGTTTAAATGAGCCTGTGCTCGCCATAACCTCGGCAAGGCCTGTATCACGGCCTGGCTGCCACTGGTGGCCAGCAACTGCTCGGTTTGGTAATAGCGCTTTGCCGCTTCCAGCAAAGAGGCATTAACCTGGGGCAGACAGCGCCAGGTATCAAGAGGTATTTCAGGAATCGGGTAGTTATAAGGGCTGATACCGGTTGATAGGTCGAGCCAGTTATCCTCGGTTAAGCCAAGATCTTCGGCTACTAAGGTTAGCTGGCCGCCATGATTTAACTTCATATGCCTGTTCTCACTTAGTGCAACCCGGCTAATAGGAGCTGGATAAACAATGACGCCATGAACAGGACCACTACCAATAGCATGCTGGCCTTTGTGACCAGTTTCAGACTGGCCTTGATGTCCTGCTCATTTACTTTCCGTCCCCGGCCCAATGTCGGTGACTGTATGGTTTTGCCATGATACTCGGCATTGCCGCCGAGCCGAAAGCCCAAGGTGGTTGCACCGGCTGCCATCACCCAGCCACCGTTAAGGCTCTTATAGTTTTTACTCTGGCTTGCTGCATTTTTTATTGCCTGCTTAAGGCATGACAGGTTTTTACTGCCGGCAAGCCCATAAAGCAGGGCGCTAGCCTTGGCAGATGGCCAGCCAAGCAGGTCATCCATTTTCGCCGCGCACCAGCCAAAGTGGATAAATCGCTCGCTCTTATAGCCCCACATGGCATCCAGGGTATTGGCCAGGCGGTGCAGTATGACCAGGGGAGCACCGCCAACAGTATAATAGAACAGGCTGGCGATCACGGCGTCATGGCCATTTTCCAGCACCGACTCCACAGTGGCCCGGCTAATCTGCGTGTTATTCAGTTCCTGGGTGTTACGGCTGACTATCATGGCTACGGCCTGCCTTGCCTGCTCCAGCTCGTTCTCTCTTAGCGGCTTGTAGATATTTAGGGCGTGTTCCTTCAGGCTATTGAGGCCTATGGCCAGGTAGAGAACAAAACAGTCCAATAACACAAAAAGCCAGGCGTCGGATTGCAACAGAAAATATATTGCCGACAGTGGCAGAACCAGCAGGCACCAGGCGATACAGCCAAAAAGCCGGGTGAGAGCCGCTTGATAATGTTGGCGATTAAGCCGTTTTTCCAGCTGCTGGCCCAGCTTGCCAAAACCGACCAGGGGATGAAAATACCGGGTTTCTCCATGTCTCCAGTCCAGTAGCAGTGCCAGAAATAACACTAGGGGCAGGGCGAAGTCAGCTATTGGAGCGGGCAAGGGGGTCATTAATATTAGACCTGGGAAAAGCGAGCTGTGTGATGGCAATAGCTCAGGGGGGTAATACTGGCATTATCAAACTGGCTATAGGCATCACCCGATGTATTCAAGTTAAACTGTGATAAGAAACAGCGCATCGCCTCACCGTGACAGATGACTAAGAGCCGGCTGGATTTATAACTCGCCGCTATCTGCTTGAGTGCCTGATGCATTCTGGCTTGGCAATCAAGGCCTGATTCGCCTTTCGGTGGTGCCTGCTCTGTGACTCGCTGGAAAATATCCCTATAACCCGGCTCTTTAAACAGGCTCGAATAGTATTTCCCCTGCCAGTCACCGAAGTGGCGTTCCATCAGTTGTTTATTTTCAACAGAGTCTGACTTGATATATTTTTGGCAAATATCGGCGGTTTGTCTGGCGCGTTTAAGAGGCGAGCTGACAATCAGATCTATGCCGGTGTTTTGCAACTTTTGCCCGAGCACACTGGCTTGAATCTTTCCCTTTTCTGTCAACTCGCTGTCCAGCTGGCCTTGCAATCTATGGCATTGGTTCCACTGGCTTTCACCGTGTCTTGTCAGGTAAAAATAGGTGTTCATTGTTCGACTATCTCGAATAAGCCCGGTCAGCGGCTAACAGGCGCTACCGGGCTCGTTATTCGCTAGCAATCAGTTAGAAGCTGTAATTGACAGCGGCACTGAAGTTCTGCGGGCGACCGTTATAGTCCTGAACCGGCTGATAATCCTTATCCGTCAGGTTACTGGCTTTAAGCACCAGGGTCAGGGCCGGGCTCAGTTCAATATTGGCTGCCAGATTCACCAGGGTATAGCTGCCTTGCTTAACCGTATGGTAATTGTCGGCAAAGCGTGCGCCCTGGTGGTTGAGCTCCAGGGTAGCATCCCAGCTGTCCGCCTGAAAGGTCAGGCTGTAATTGGCGGTAAAGTACGGACGGCGCATCAGCTGTTTACCTGTGGCATCATTTTCCGCATCCAGGTGGGTCAGGGTCAGCCTGTGATCCGCCCCCAGTAAGTCGGCGGTTACTGTTGCTTCTGCTCCCTTAATTGACGCGCTAGCGACATTGCTGGGCTGCCATGGGCTGAAGGGATCACTGGCATCTATAGGGGCCCATTCGATCAGATCATCATAGTTAGTGCTATAGACAGAAAGCTCTACACTAAAGACATCATTTTGATAACGGCCCAGCAGCTCGGTATTGTCGGCGGTTTCCGAGATCAAATCCGGGTTGCCGCCCCAAGGGTGGTATAAATCATTAAAGGTAGGAGCCTTAAATGAGGTGCCATGGGTTAAGGCGATCAGGGTATTTTCATTAATATCATAGCCTGCACCCAGCTGGTAGGTGGTTTCACTGCCCGTCTTATCAATGTCGTCATGGCGAACGGAAGCTTCCAGTTTTACCTGCTCCAGCTGGTAACGGCCTGTGGCATAGACCGCCAGGGCATCACGCTTGTCTTCGGCATAGCGGTTGGTTGCCGAGGTGTTGATTTTTTCGTTATACCAGTCGGCACCGACCACCAGCTCTCCGGCCTGGTTCAGTGGCATTTGTGCCAGGGCAGATACCTGATCACGCCTGGTTTCGAATAATGACTCGTCAGCACCGTTGCCAAAGGTGACTTCATTATCGCGAGCATTGGCATAGCTAAACTGTAAATAGGCGGCATCCAGGTCTAAATGGTTGCGCAACAGGATATGGTGCTTGGTAAAGTCGGTTTCATTGCCGCCCCAGCCGGTATCAAATTCGGAATTGCCCTGCTCCAGCTGGGCATTGACTTCTAACGAATAGAGCTGGCTAAATTCACTGGTGCCGTTAAAGGCCACCGACTGGTTGTCATAACCGTCTTCGTCGGTTTCATCGCCTGGCCTGACATCATAACCGTCAGATTTTTCGGCGGAAGCACTCAGGGTATAGGCATGATCATTATTGCCAAAACCCAGTGCGGCATAGGCTTCCTGGGTATTCTGGCTGCCGTATTTGATACCGACCTGGCCTTCACCCTGGCCAAACTGGCGGGTAAAGATTTGCACTACGCCACCTATGGCGTCAGAGCCCCAGAGTGCGGCACGTGGACCGCGAACAATTTCAACTCGCTCAACCAGGGCCATGGCAACGGAGGACAGGCTTTTGACGCCCGTTGTTGCCGAGCCGACACGCACGCCGTTCACCAGGATCAAGACATGATCACTGTTACTGCCGCGGACAAATACCGAGCTGTTGCTGGCCTTGGTACCATTGGACAGGACATTGATGCCGGCAACCTTGTTTAACAGGTCGGCGACAGATACCGGCTGGATCTGGTCTATGGCATCGCGGTCAAAAACATCTATGGCAGCAAGGACATCAAATTTATCCTGCTGGGTTCTGCTGGCGGTAACAACGATAGTTTCCGTTTCTTCACTCGCCTGG
>Ga0213837_1000367_pt1 | contig 52465 bp, 45 predicted proteins | sample SWPATP12_FD_160572 | JGI IMG/M metagenome (GOLD analysis project Ga0213837, IMG submission 160572) | Coastal seawater microbial communities from Marineland, Florida, United States - SWPA TP1 #2 | ecosystem: Environmental > Aquatic > Marine > Coastal | place: USA: Florida | collected 2016-08-06
AAACCATGTCAAAGTCTGATGATAAGGACCAGTGGTTTTATCGCTTTCTGTCCAGTGGCCTTGAGTATGAGCTGAGTCTGGATGTTGATGAAGTCACCAAAATTCCAACCCTGTTTATTAACTACCTGATGACGTTGGATAATGAGCCCGTAGCGGTTGCAGGTGTTGGTTTATCCTTGAAAAACTTGTCTGATAGCATCAGTAAATATCGCATAGGAGATCAGGGCCGAGTTTTTCTAGTTGATGAAAAGGGCGTTATCAAATTACATCCGGATACCAGCCAAATCGGAAAAAGCATAACGTCATTAGGTAATATTGATTCAACCCGCATTTTAACCAAGGGCACCTTTGCTTCAACCGAGTACGATAAAGGCGGTGCCGATATCTTGGTAGCCAGCCGGTACCTGCCTGATATTCGCTGGTATCTGATTGCTCAGGTTCCCAGCACTGAAGTCTTTGGCGCCTTAGATCAAGCAACCTGGTCACTGGTTTTTATGGGCCTAGTCATTGCCTTGGTATTTATGCTGGCAAGCACCTGGTTTATCAATTTGCTGATCGCCCCCTTTAGCGAACTGGCGGAAATGCTAGAAGATATTGGGCAGGGGGGAGGAGATTTAACAAAGCGCTTGGATGATACAAGACAGGATGAAGTTGGGAAAATGGCGACAGGTTACAATCAGTTTGTCACTTATCTTAGCCAGTTATTAAAAGAAGTTTCGGATACGGGACATATGCTTTATGAGGCGATTGAGCGCATTGATCATCAAGCCAAGCATATGGAAAGTGAATTTAACGAGCAAGTGCGCAGAATCGAACAAATCGCCACGGCCATGCATGAAATGGGCGGCACGGCAGAGGAAATAGCCAGAAGTGCAAATAATGCCGCCGAAACGGCTCAGGTTGCAGATAGCACAGTTCAACAAGGGGACGCTTCGGTTCGTAAAACCATCAACAGTGTTACAGATATGAGTGAACAACTACAAAGAACCAGTGATAATGTTCAGCAGTTGGCGGACGATGCTAATGCCATAGATACTGTACTTGAGGTTATACGAGGCGTTTCAGAACAAACCAATTTATTGGCATTAAATGCCGCCATTGAGGCCGCAAGGGCCGGTGATCAGGGCAGAGGCTTTGCCGTAGTTGCGGATGAAGTACGGACACTGGCGTCTCGCAGTCACGACTCTGCCGAGGAAATCAGTAAGATTATTGAAAATTTACAATTGAAAACAGGGGAAGTTGTAACGGCGATAACAAAAAGCACGGAATTAAGTGCCAGTAGTCAAGAAGAAGCCTCTAATTCGGGAAATCATCTTCAGGGGGTTGCAGAAAGCATCAGTGTAATGAATGATATGAATCTACAAATAGCCTCGGCGACAGGAGAGCAGTCAAAGGTCGTAGGGGAAATCAACCCCCATGTTACCGCGGTAGCAGATATATCACGTCAAAGCAGTGAAGTAGTACTTCAAACGTCAGCAGACTGTAGCAATTTACGAACAATGGCATTGCAGCTAAATGAGCTGGTTTCCCGCTTTAAGTTTCAATAATACCAATTGAAATAATAAATTGACCAACTTAGAGCTTCATTAGCAAGCTTAGAACAAACAAAATTATTTAAACATAGTCGCTCTATATTTCATTAATTTTGTGAAGTTATCAGCTTGCTAATGAGCTCCCAAAGGGCGAGTTTAAAAGGCTTATACGCTGCGTTATTGATTTTGACAAGGGAATAACCATTCTCTGCAATCAATGCCTTGCCTCTAAGCCTTTTAATTCTCGCTAAGTGATCAATTAATTAATTCACTTGGTATAATACACAACTGGCTCAATTTATAGTTAACTTAGAGGTATCATTGTTGCTAGTCTGCAAACTTGGTACAGACATATTTAATATTGTCTAAATTGTTTTTAAATACCCCAATGAGATCCGGGTCGAATGCCTGACCTGCTTCCTGATTAATATAGTCGATGGCATCTTCCAAAGGCCAGGCCTCTTTATAGGGCCTTTGGGTAGTCAGGGCATCAAACACGTCGGCAATTGCAGTGATTCGTCCTTCAATGGGGATAGACTCTCCTTTTAATGCACTTGGATAGCCTCTACCATCCCACCTCTCATGGTGTGTATAGGCGATGCTTTGTGCCATCTGAACTAGGGCAGAGTCATGATCGCAAATAAGGTCATGACCAAAAATCGTGTGTTGATTCATCACTTCTCGTTCATCATCATCCAGCTTGGCGGGCTTTAACAAAATTCTATCGGGAATACCTATTTTTCCAATGTCATGCAGAGGTGCCGCTTGCTCTATCATACGGGACAATTCACGTGACAGACCATAGCCTTCAGCCAGAATGCGGGCATACTTGCCCACGCGTAAAACATGCTTACCGGTTTCATCGTCTTTCAGTTCTCCTGCCACAGCCAGGCTATATAAGAGGCCGTCGATGGACTTGCTGAGCTCTTTAGTGCGCTGCTGTACTTTTCTTTCCAATATGGAGTTGTCCTTTTCGTGAAGAACATAGCTTTGACGTATTTTCAGCAGGTTTTTAACCCTTAAAATAACTTCTATTTGATCGAAGGGTTTATTGAGAAAGTCATTGGCCCCTTGAGTCAGTGCCTTATTGCGGGTCTCTCTTCCTTGTACGCCGGTAATCACTAAAATGGGCAGCTGATCAGGCTCATAGCTTTTTCTTACCTGCTCCATGACTTCAAAGCCGTTGATGTGTGGCATTTCCAGATCAAGTAATAACAGGTCTATTGCTTGTTCAACAAGGGTTGGCGCAATTTTTCTCGGATCTGTTAGTGTGATAACGTTGGAAGTAATTTCTTCCTCAACCAGCTTAGTCAGTATTAAGGCATTTGTGATTGAGTCATCACAGATCAAAATATTTAAATCTTTGAAGTTGTCCATAATATTTTCAACTATCCCAACGGCTATGTATCGAAAAGTGTTGGGAACCTTGTTACAAAAAACTCAATGTACTTTTGACCAAATTATTTTTTCCAGCTCTTCCCTAGTATAGACAGAGATTTTAATCCTGATAAAAAATAATGTAAGAATTCTTTATCGCGATCGAACCTCTGGTATGCCAATACTTATTCTGGCAGTAAAAGGCAGGTTTTGGCTAAGGTACAAATATGCTTAGTCATTTTAATGGCTTACTTCTATACTGATGGAATAGGGTGGTGTTTTTGCCCACAATCATTTTACTGGACTGACAATATTTGAGTGGGACATAAGTGTGAAGATTATATGTTTTCTGTTGTGTTTTTTTAGCGTGTCAGTATCTGCTGAGAAATTTCATATAGTCGTCGGTTTAGCCAAGCCTCCTTATGTTATTCAAGACACGAATAGTGGCTATGAAATTGAAATGATAGAAAAAATTATGGCGTCTATGGGGAAAACACCCAGCTTTGTTTTTGTGCCTTTCGGTCGCTCTATTCGAATGCTTAACAGTGATCGTGTTGATTCCATTATGACGGTAAATACTAACCTGATCAGCGATACCAGTCATTTGAGTGATACTTATATCATCTATCAAAATGTTGTTATCACTTTGAAAGAAAAGCACATTGTATTGAAACAGCTCAATGATCTGTCAAAGATATCCGTTGCCGCATTTCAAAATGCCAACAAGATATTAGGGGAAGACTATGCCGCGGCTATCAATCAGAGTCCTTCCTATGTAGAGGTGGCTAATCAAAAGAATCAAACCAAGATGCTATTTGATAAAAAAATAGATGCCCTAGTGATGGATATTAATATATTTAATGCACTGAGCCCGACGGTGGGTGGTGACAAGGATTACCTGGATGTAGATGTGCATTATATTTTCCCGAAAAGCCCCTATAAAATGGCGTTCAAGAATAAAGAGCATATTGCCCCCTTTAATTTGGCGCTGCGTAATTTTAAATTGTCTGATGACTATATTGAGTTGGTTAAGAAATATAATTTGAAACAGTAAAATTGATTTTTATATTTCCTTGATCTATCTATAAAAGTTTTATCTCTAGTCAGGTGTATGATAAGGGAGTAAAGTCTCTTTAACGACTGATATCTTTTTTAAACATAACCCGAAACAGCATGAATAACTTGAATACTAAAAAGCGCATTGTGTTAACCGGTGGCCCGGGTGGCGGCAAGACCACGGCCCTTGACTTGTTTCGCCGTGAGTTTCAGGGCAAACTGGCCTCGGTACCGGAAGCGGCTACCATGATATTCAGTGGCGGTATTGAAAGAAGCTCTATTGATGAGGTTACCGCTGCTCATCAAATTGCCATTTATAATCTACAGCGTAACCTGGAAGATGTGCAGCGAAAGATGCATCCCAATTGCCTTATTCTGTGCGATAGAGGGTGTTTGGACGGCCTGGCATATTGGCCGGGCTCTGATGAAGATTTCTTCAAAACCATGAACACCACGCTTGAATATGAGCTAAGCCGTTATGATGCGGTTATATTCTTTGAAACGGCGGCTAAGTCCGGGCAGGAAATCAAAAGCAATAACCCCATCAGGAATGAATCTGAGCAAAAGGCGATAGCGCTAGACAGAAGGTTACAGGAGATATGGTCTCAGCATCCAAATTTTAACCTGGTTGGCAGCTCAGAATCTTTTATTAAAAAGGTGATGTTCGGCATAATGACCATAGAAAATGTTATTAACCAGATTTAGATGACCGCTTGAAAAAGCGAACTTGCTCCGTTTTAATGAAAACAAGTTCGATAATTAGCTGGTGTCGGCTCAATTAGGAATCAGATATCAGCTTTTCCAGTCTGTTCACTTTATCGGTTAAACTCGCTACCTCTTGTTCCAGCTTGGTGAGCCTGTCTTCACCGTCAAAATTTGTGTCTTCAGGAGTGTGTTGAGTGACAATATGCTCTTGATCGTCAAATTGGTGGGCATAACGAGATTCCCTTTTACCTGGTTCTCGCGCCAGTTTGATCACTAGCTCGTCACCATTAAGGCTTTGCAGTTGATCCAAGGCTGTTTCAACTTCTGTGACATTGGAAAAATCCGCCAACCGGTTGGTTCTTGTTCTCAATTCTCCGGGAGTTTGAGGCCCTCTAAGTAAAAGCACGCAAATAATAGCCAATTGCTGTGGTGACAGTTTTAGGCTGCCAAATTCAGTATTGCAAAATCTGTGTTTATATTTATTGACTCTGCTGCCATGAAGCCCTTGCTCACTGAGCAAATTTAGCTGGAGCAACTCATCAAGGGTATTCTGAACTTCTGCTTCGCTAAGGTTAAGCACAGGTTCTCGATTGCTTTTCTGATTACAGGCATTGGTGAGTGCGTTTAATGACAGGGGGTATTGATCCGGCGTAGTAATTTCTTTTTCAAGCAAGGCGCCGATCACCCGGCATTGCAGTGGCGATAGTTTGGTTGTCATATTCTTTTACTCTTGCATCTTGGCATTTAGTAGGTACCGGTTATTACCGGGCGTGCCACTCTTCCGGGGTCATGGTCTGCATGGCCAATGCATGCACAGGGTTATTAATTAACTCTGCCAGTATGCCATAGACGCTTTGCTGTCTGGCTACCTTACGTTTACCGTTAAAATCCGGGGAAACGATAATGACTTTAAAGTGGGTATCAACACCGCCATGGGCGTGACCTGCGTGCAGGTGGCTCTCATTGATAACTTCAAGGTGCTCCACTGAAAGTTCTGTTGAAAGCTTGCTTTCGATGATTTCTTGTATTGACATGCTTGCCTATTGTGTGATGGTAAAAGCGTCATTATACGAAATGGAATGGGCATGGACAAATGGTGAAAAATAATTGCGTTAATCTATTAATATTATGGAAAAACTTAAAGATAATTCGGCTAGACTTAGAGCTAGTCGGGTAACGGTTTAAGAGGGGGGAGTACTTGAAGAAACTGTTTTTGGGACTGGTATTATCTTGCATTATTGGTTTCTCGGCTATTGCTTGTGATAAAGAACAAGCAAAGATGTTCTTGGCCAATTACAAGTGGTTGACTGAGGACTATCCACCCTATAACTATTTAAATCAAAGGGGCGAATTGATTGGCATATCAACCGAAATTTTACTCTTAGTCTTTCAGGAGCTGGGCATAGATTTGAAAAGTCAGGATATCCTAATTGTACCTTGGGCAAGGCTTTACTATAACTTGGAAGCCTATGATGACTACGCCGCCTATTCCATGGTGTCGACACCAGAGAGGGAAGAAAAGTTCAAGCTGGTTGCTGCGCCACTGAAAACCAAGGTATCCATTATGGTCTTGGAAGAAAGAAAGGCTATGCTTGCCCAAAAACCGTTAAAGGAGTTAAATATTGCAGTGGTGCGAGAAGACATTGGTCATCAATTACTTAATGCCCAAAATATTCCAGCAAAGCAAGTAATTACCACTTCGGCCAACAGCATGTTGCAAATGCTGATTCGTTCGCGAGTAGACGCCATCGCTTATACTGAAGAAGTGGCCATGTTTCAATATAACAAGCTTGATTTGAAAAAAGGCAAGATTGTCCCTTTACTTACCCTTGATGGAGACGCCCTATATAATTTTGTCTTTCATAAATCAACACCAGAGTGTGTCACCTCCTTATTCTTAGAGACAATGACAAGGCTTCATCAAAAAGGTGATTTAACAAGAATAAGAGACAAGTATGTAGGCTATTAGTTTTTACCTATCAGATGAGGTCTAAATGACGCCGGCAATAAATGCAGTTAAAAAAGCAGCCATGGTACTGGCAAAAGATGTTGAGCGCAGTACCGGCTATGTTTTAGGGGGCGTTAGCCCTCTGGACCAGAAAAGGGCTATGCCGACCTTGATAGATGCATCTGCACAAATTTTTACCAAGGTATTTGTGAGCGGCGGCCGACGTGGACTGGAGATTGAACTGTCGCCATGGGACTTACAGCAACTAACCAAGGCCAAGTTTACCGAGCTAACCGATATGCCAGGTTAAAGTGGCTTATATGGCTGTTATTTACCATTAGATTTGATATGCTGTTGCGGATCTGACAATAGGATGTAGGTATGGAAACTCACGAGTTATCGTTTGCGAAAATTAATATACTTCAACCCGATATTGCCGAGGTGATAGTTAATGAAGGGGTTGAGTTAAATCTCGCTATGGTAGAAGAGTACCACAGTTTTCTGTTATCTCATTTGCAGCCGCCTTTTTCACTGTTGATCAATAAAATGCACTCCTATACCTATGATTTTGATGCGCAGCAAAAACTAGCCACCTTGCCCGAAATACATGTTATGGCGGTCGTGGCCTATAACTATATTACCGAGAAAACTACCGAGGTTCTCGCCTCTTATCCCAGGGAGCAAAAATGGAATCTGGTTATCTTTTCTGATAGAAGCGAAGCGCTGGACTGGCTGATATCAAAGCAAGAAGAGCTAAAGCAGGAAGCAGAGTAAGGGATATTTGGTGGAGCCTTGCTATTCGGTGCGTAATGCAGAAATTGGTGGCAGTTTGGCGGCCTTTAATGCCGGATAAATACCGGCTAACAATCCGATAATTGCTGAAAAAAATATTGAGCCTATTAATACGCTTAAGCTGATATCGATGGGAAGGGCAGGAAATGCCAGCTTGCTAAAGATCAGGGCAATAAAGACGATAAAATATCCGAGCAGGCCACTGACCATGGCCAAAAAGGTCGCTTCTGCTAAAAATAGGGTTCTTACTTGCGGTGCCGATAAGCCAAGGGCCCTTAACAAACCTATCTCCGATGTCCGCTCGCTAACCGTAATCGTCATTATGGTCGCTATGCCTACTGCGCCCACCAGCAAGGACACGGCGCCCAATGCCGCGCCGGCCAGTTTTATGATCAGCAGGATATCGTCCAGACTTTCCAGCATATCGTCCTGGGTGATGATGGTGAAATCTTCCATGCCATGGCGCCTGGTTAACTGTTTTTTAATGGTCTCGGCCAAATCGAGTGCCTTTACCCCGGGTTGATAAAAAATATCCAGCTCCATTAGGCTTTCCCGGTTAAACAATTGCATGGCTTTGGCGGCGGGAATATAAATCATATCGTCCAGATCTGTCCCCATAAACTGGCCCTTTTCCGCCAAAATGCCAATGACTTGAAACCTTTGGCTGCCAACATGTACATAGCGCCCTAATGCGGTTGAATTGCCAAACAGCTCTGTTTTCAGTTTTGCGCCCAATACCGCAAAACTGCGTGGCCTTTGGATATCGTCGTTGGGCAGGAATTGGCCCTGAGCAATATCCAGCTTCCAGGCCTTAGCGCCCATGACGCCCACGCCAGCTACCTCCGTGTATCTTGCCCGGTTATGCGCCTTTATTTTCGCCGTACCCATCACCACTGGCACCACGTATTTGATATGCTTTTGTGTTTGCAGGTATTGGCCATCGGCAAGCGACAGTGGCCTGACGGTATTTAAAATGCCGCCAAAGCCATAGGTCTGGGTTTTTCCCGGTGTAATGGCAATGATATTGCTGCCAAACTGAGTGAATTCCTGGAGCACGAACAGGCGCAGGCTTTCACCAATGGAGCTGAGTAAAACGACCGCTGCCATGCCGGTAGCGAATCCTGCTATGGTCAGGCCTGCCCTTAATTTTTGTGATAACAGGGACATTTCCACCCAGTAAATCAGATCAGACAGGCGCATCCTAATCGCCCTTTAATGCCAGAACGGGATCATGGCGAGCAGCCTGAGCCGCGGGAAGCCAGGAGAAAAGCAGGCCGATGATCAAAGCGATCAGGCTTGCCGCAAGTGTCGCCCACCAAGGGATGGCGATGGGAAAAACAGGCCATAACTTTGAAACCAAGATGACAGTGCCATAGCCAAAAATAATGCCAAGCGCTACGCCAACTCCCACCAGGAGCAAAGACTCGGTTAGGAAGAGTGTTCGAATTTCAACCGATGTCGCGCCTATGGCCTTTAATAGGCCAATTTCTTCTCGTCTGCGGCTAACAGAAATATAGCTGACATTCATGATCAAAAAGCCGGCGACAATCAGGCTGATGGCGGCAATGGCACCTATACTGGCGGTGACCAGGGTCAGTATTCTACTGAATGAGGTGATCAGTGATTTCTGGCTGAGAATTGAAATATCGTCTTCCCCCTCATGCCGCTCCTTTATTTTTTGCCTTATTTGCTGCTCAGTGTAACTTTCGCTGCCCGCCTGCCTTAATTCGATAAGGATCCTGAACAGGCCGGGGGAGTTGAACAGGCTTTCAGCGGCGCGTATTGGGATAATGGCCATTTCTCTCAGATCTAAGCCCATGGATTCACCGCGTTCCTGCAATATGCCTATGATGCGAAACTTCTGGCCGGAAAAACGTATCCATTGGCCTATGGCATTGTTATTGCCAAATAATTCCTGTTTTATCCGTGCCCCCAAAATACACACGGCAGAAGCGAGTTCTTCGCTGGTTTGGGGCAGGTTTTGCCCGGCACTTAATGACAGGTTACGGACATGGAAAAAGTCTGGCGTACTGCCAATGGTGATCACTTCCCTGGATAAACCTTGATGACTCACCAAAGCCGTACCGGCAATGATGGGGGCGATGGCCCTTATGGTCGGGATCGTTTTTAGTGTGTTGGCATCATCCAGGGTGAGATCTCTTGGACTGGTGCCATAAATGGGGACTGAGCCGCCTGTGGTTTCTTTTTTTCCGGGCAATACTACCAAAATCTGATTACCCAGAGAGGAGAATTCCTGTTCAATAAAACGTTTCGCGCCTTCGCCCAGGCTGGTCAGGAGCAGCACAGAAGTGACGCCTATTGCCACGGCGATCAGGAGTAACAGGGTACGTACCTTATGGCGATATAATGCTTGCCAGCAATACCGGCAGTTATCATGCCAGCGCATGGGCGTTACTCTTTTGCTTGCTGTCCTTGATAATTGTGCCATCAAGCATTTGCAGTCGGCGCTCAGCCTTTTTCCCCAGGGACTTATCATGGGTCACCAGGATAAGTGTGATCCCCTGGCCGTTGAGCTCTTCCAGAAGCTGTATTACTTCCAGGCCAGAGGCCTGGTCCAGATTCCCGGTCGGTTCATCGGCCAATAAAATATCGGGAGACATAACCAAGGCGCGGGCAATGGCTACCCTTTGTAACTGGCCGCCGGAAAGCTGCTTGGGTAAATGTTCGCTCCTGTCTTCAATGCCAAGGCGAGAGAATATATCCAGCACTATTTGCTTGCGTTTGTTGCGCTCAACACCGGCCAGCATCAAGGGGAGTTCGGCATTTTCCAATGCGCTAAGCCTGGGCACCAGATGGAAGTTTTGAAAAACAAAGCCGATATATTGCCGCCTGAGTTTGGCTCGATTTTCTTCATTTAACAATGTGGTTGCCTGGCCATGCAGCCAGTATTCCCCCTGATCCGGGTGATCCAGTAAGCCTATCATATTCAGTAAGGTAGACTTGCCCGACCCGGACGGCCCCATTATCGAGAGATAATCTCCCTGATTAACTTCCAGGTTGATGTCATTTAACACGCATAGCGTTTGCTCTCCTACCTGATAGGATTTGGTGAGGTTTTTTAACGATATTATAGGGCTCACTTGTTGCTGCCTTTGCTGGCGACTGCCTTGACCCCAGGTTTCACCTCTGAGCGGCCAATAGAAGTGATCACTCTATCTGTTTTTGTTAAGCCCGAGAGAATTTCGCTGTACTGCCAGTTGCTCAGTCCCACCTTGACCTGTCTTTGTTCAATGATGTTTTCACTATTCAATACCAGCACATGCTCGTAATTGATCACCATATCGGATGCCAGTCGCAACACGGGTTCTTTTGCCTCCAGGATGATTTCGACATCGGCGCTGTAGCCGGCGAGCAGGTGAGGGGTTTTATGCTCGTTAAAATCTACTTCAACCGTGACGGTTCTGGCCTGTTTTTCATAGTCCCGTATATAGGGGGAGATCCGTCTGAGCTTTCCTGTCATATATTCGCCCCGGTAGGCATCGAGGGAAATTCGAACCGGCTTGCCGACGCTGAGTAATGCGGCATCTACTTCATCAATGGGGGCGGTAATATAGTGACAGTCATGGGTAAGCAAATCTACCGCAGGTGGTGTTGCGACGCCGGGCGGTGAAGGGGTAGTGTATTCACCCACTTCTCCCGTTATTTCTGCCACTATGCCGGAAAAAGGGGCCGTAAGGTAGGTTTGCTCAAGTATCGCTGCCATGGTGTTGACCGTGGCCAGTGTCGCCTCTGTCTGAGCCTTTGCGGCCTGGCAACTAGCCATGGACGAGTCTGCGCTGGCCAGGGCGGCATCTACCTGCTCTTGTGAGGTCAGTTTTTGCTTTAATAGGGATAACTGTCGTTTAGCGTGCTTTTTGGCGTTATCGGCAAGCACACAGCTGCTTTGCTGGTTTTTTTGGCTGGCGGCATAGCGAGACTTGGTCTCGTTTAATTTGGCTTTTTTATCTTCATTCCATAGAGATAAAAGCAGTTGATTTTTTTCAACCAGCTGGCCCTCCTTAACCAGGATTTCCTTGATTTGTCCGCCAATGGGGAGTGACATGCGGGCTCTTTGACATGCGGTTACCGTACCGGCCCTGGTGTTAGTGACCGTTTTTTCAACTCGACCCCTATCAGCAAATACTATCTCAACAGGCACGGGTTTTTCTGCCGATAACCAAAGATACAAGCCGATAAATACCAGTATGGCGATTAACCAGGGCACCCATTTCGTCATTTTCCTGATCCTTTTATAGGAGCTACCTCTTTAGGTTAGAAAACAATCAATTACTTAACAATGATTTATACCAATTGAAATAATAAATTGAGCAACTTAGAGCTTCATTAGCAAGCTTAGAACAAACAAAATTATTTAAACATAGTTATTCTATATTTCATTAATTTTGTGAAGTTATCAGCTTGCTAATGAGCTCCCAAAGGGCGAGTTTAAAAGGCTTATATGCTTACGTTTTGATTTTGACAAGGACCCTACATGGATGTAGGTAATTAGACAATGCAGGAGCAATTGTCCTGAATAACCATTCTCTGCAATCAATGCCTTGCCTCTAAGCCTTTTAACTCTCGCTAAGTGATCAATTAATTAATTCACTTGGTATCAGGTCATGAAAAGCGGGAAAAGTTATCTGGTCTCTATGCCGTAAAAGAGGGCAGCAGCCTGCTTTGTTTGATAAGGGGTTATTCAGAGCGGGTTTTAAATAACAAAGTGCTATAGCAGCCTCTGGCTGCTTTTGATTCCAACCTATTGGTAAGCATTACAACTTTTTACACTATCAGCCATAGGTGTAACAGATTTGCATTGATCAGGGTGTCACAATAAACCCAAGTTAATTGATTGCCAGAAAACAATCTAATTAATGTGAGTTGGTATCACACTGACACCCTTGTTGAATTTGATATTTTTAGCAACTTACTTGCTTTTAAAGCATAAGGATACAGCATGAAAAAAATGATTTTTGCCGTTTTAATGATGGGTTTTGGTGCCACTGCCATGGCAAATACCGATGCGCAGCTTGAAGAGGAGTATCAGGAGAAGCTGGATGCCGTAGTGGAGCAGACGGTAGAAGACCAGTTTGAACAGTTTGAAGAGATCCTTGCCGAACAGATAGATGAAGACATTGAAGAGGAGAGCGAGGAAATCATCGAAGAGGCTTATAGCAAGTAACACTAAAGCAAGGGTTATAATGCGCTGACTTGAGGCATGTGAGTCAAAGAGAGACGTCAAATTGATTTACAAGTGTCAGCGCATTATTTATCTGTACTAGCTCATAACTTGTCTTAATCATCTGAATTACTGTGTAAGGCGATTCTGTTGCCTTCCGAGTCCAGAATAATGACCCGGTAACCATGTGGCCCCATGGATATCTTATCTTCCACTATTTCTCCCCCTGCCGCCTTTGTTTGCGCAATGGCATCATCAAGCCTGCCATCGACATTAAAATAAATCAGCGGACCCGAGGTAAATATTTGCTCGGCGGAAGAGGGCACCAGGCAGCCGGAAACATTGGTTTCTGCATGTGGCAGCAGGCCAAACTCGAACTGTTCAAATACTTCTTTTTCCACCTTGCCGTCTAATACCGCAGAGTAGAAGTCTATGGCGCGCTCTAGCTTGGTGACCGGCATATCAACCCAAACAATTTGATTTTTCATCTTATCCCCTATGCGTCGTTGATAAATGGACGAAATATAACTATCAAGCATTCTTACGCTATATGCCAACTTTTATTTTTGCCAAGCTTAAAGTGAGTCAAGAACTGATTCTTAGCTGCTAAATAATCTGGCTTAAGGTAAAATCAAAAAATAACCTCAAAAGTACAATAATAATTTCCAGCTTTATGCGCATTCTACACACCTCTGACTGGCATCTAGGGCAACATTTTTATGGCAAAAGCCGTGCCCAGGAACACCAAAAATTTTTAGACTGGTTGTTGGAGCAGGTTGCTCACTATCAAATCGATGTGATTATTATCGCGGGTGATATCTTTGATACCGGAACACCGGCAAGCTATGCCAGAGAAATGTATTTTGACTTCGTCGTTAAAGTAAAGGGCCTTAACTGCCAGCTGGTTATATTGGCGGGAAACCATGACTCAGTTGCTATGTTGGGAGAGTCCAAGCAAGTACTGGCCAGCCTGTCCACTAAGGTAATTCCGTCTGTGACTGAAGATATGGATGAGCAGGTTTTTATGCTTAACAACAAGGCCGGCGAGCAAGCCGCGGTTATTTGTGCCGTGCCTTTTATTCGTCCGCGCGATGTTATCAAAAGCCAGGCCGGACATTCATCAGAGCAGAAACAAACCCAGTTACAGCAGTCGATAGCAGAGCATTATCAACATTTATATGATCGGGCACAAGAATTGGCAAACGGACGCCTACCCCTTATTGCCACCGGGCATTTAACGGCCGTTGGGGCAAAGGCTTCCGATTCGGTGAGAGATATTTATATCGGCACCCTGGATGCCATACCGGCCAGCATTTTTCCCCCTTTTGACTACATTGCCCTGGGTCATATTCATAGGCCTCAGGTGGTTGCAAAAAGCGAGCATATTAGGTATTCCGGCTCGCCGATTCCGCTAAGCTTCGATGAAGCGGGGCAAGAAAAGCAATTGATTATGATTGAACTAGAGCAAAATGCGGTTACTCAAATAACGCCCATCAAGATTCCCTGTTTTCAGCCCATGATGATGGTAAAGACTGATTTAGATAAGCTGGGAACCGAGATTGAATCAGTGCTTAAAGCACACGACAACCAGGCTTCTATCTGGCTGGATATAGAAATAGAGTCGGGAGACTATCTGCAAGACCTGCAACAAAGAATTGAAGACCTGGTCGCAGGCACTGCCATCGAGGTCTTATTGGTCAGGCGCAGTAAAAAAGCCAGACAGTCCATGACGGGGCAGCAGAAAAAGATCACCCTAAATGAACTGACCCTTGATGAGGTATTTTCCGCGCGCCTGGACCTGGAAGAGTGGCAAACAGATGAAGAACAACATCGGAAGCAACAATTGACCGATTTGTTTCGCAAAATATCCCATGACACACTCGACGAGTCTTCACCTGCGGTATTTGGCGCCCTGGAGCAAGCGTAGTGAAAATCTTATCCTTGCGTTTTGAAAATATTAACGCCCTTAAAGGTGAGTGGTATATAGACTTTACCCAAGCCCCCTTTGATGCCAGTAACCTGTTCGCCATTACCGGCCCGACGGGCGCGGGCAAGACCAGCATATTAGATGCCATCTGCCTGGCGCTTTATCATCAAACCCCACGTTTAACGGTTTCCGATAAGCAAAACCAGTTAATGACGCGCCATACCGCAAGGTGCAGTGCCGAAGTTGAGTTTGAAGTAAAAGGCAGGGGCTATCGCGCTTTTTGGAGCCAGCGACGTGCCAAGAATCAAGTAGCGGGAAACCTGCAAAGCCCTAAAGCAGAGCTGGCGACATTGGCAGGCGATATACTGGCGGAGAAGCTGTCTTTGGTACGAGCAGAAATTGCACGCATAACGGGTTTGGACTTTGCGCGCTTTACCAAGTCCATGATGCTGTCCCAGGGGCAGTTTGCCGCCTTCTTAAACGCTTCGGCCAACGACAGGGCGGAATTGCTTGAAGAGCTGACAGGCACGGAAATTTATAGCCTGGTCTCTAAAAAAGTTTATGAAGCCCATAAAGATGCCCTTGAATCCCTTAAGCTGCTACAAGCCAAGAATCAAGGTGTTTTGCTCCTGCCCGAGCAGGAAGTGGCAGAAATTAAAATCCAAATAGATAGCATCGGCGCCCGGGAAAATTACATCAATGATGAGCAAACCAGGTATCAGGCTGCTTTTGCTTGGCGTAACAAGTTCGATGAATGTCAGCAGGGCTTACGACTGGCCAGTGAACAGTGCCAATTTGTTGAAAGCCAAAAACATCAGGCAGCTCGCAAACTGGAAACCCTGGCGCTATCTGAACCGGCTGAAAAGTTAAGACAGCCCTTTGAAAAACAGCACCAGTTATCGTTAGAGGTCAAAAATAGCCAGGCAGGCCTACAGGAAATCCAAACTGCCCTGGCTACCGCCGAAAAACAGCTAGAGCAATCCTTTAAGGAGTTGACAAGGGCCGAGCAGGATTGCCAAAAAAAGGAGCAGGACTTTAAGCAAACCGAGACTCTTATCTTTGAAAAGGTGATGCCGCTCGACACAGATATTGAAACAAGAGAAAAACAGCTTGCTGATATTGACCTTCAGCTTAAGTCGGCAAACTTGAATTGCCAGCAGCTTAAATCAAACCTGGATTGCCTGCATAAAAGCGGTGTTGGATTAAGGGAAGAGATTGTGGTAAATGCTGATTTTATCGATAAAAATCAGCATGTCAGCCTGCTACCTGAGAAGCTGCCCCTGTGGCAAAACCAGTACGCCTATTTGTCCAAAGAGCGAGAGCTGTTGCAACAAAGCTCGGCCCAGTTACAGGAAATAGCAGCCGAGCAAAATCGCCAGAGTCAGGAGCAACAGGCATTAAAACAAAAGCTGGTAGCTATTGAGCAGCAGGGGCAGGAATTAAATCAGCAGCTTGCCAGTCAAGAGCGGCAAAAACAAAGCCTGCTACAGGCACTGCCTGGAGTAACCGAAGATCAGCTAAGGCAACAGCTAGGCAAGTTACAAGGGATGCAGGGCAAGCAGGTGTTGTTGGTGCAACACGCCAGGCGTTATCAACAGGTACAGGAACAGGCCGGGCAAGTTCAGCAGCAGGAGCAGGAGTTGCGGCAACAATTTCAGCCACTAGAAGGGGAACTGGAACAGTTGCGACTTAAGTATGCAGGCCTGGACAAAGAACGCCTTGATGTGGAAACCATAGTCAGCCAACAGCAAACCATAGCCGCCCTAGCAGAGCACAGGGCCAGGCTACAACCGGAAGAAGCCTGCCCCTTATGTGGCTCCCTTGAACATCCTGCGGTTGAGCAATATCAAACAATCAACCCCAGTGAGCACCAGCTGCGTTTAGAGGCGTTAAACGAAGAATTGGCCAGGGTGACGACTCAGGGGCATGAGCTCAAAAGCCAGCAAGCAAAGGTACAAAGTCAGCTGGAACTGATGTTAGAGACCCGGGTCGGACTGGAGCTTGAGCTTAACAATATCCAGCGGGACTGGCAGCAAGTGCAAAACGAGTTGCAGGCACCGTATCAGATCACCGAACTGCAATTAATCGAGACCTGGGCTGAAAAGAACAATCGGCGGCTTGCCGAGTTGAATGAGCTAGCGCTTAACCTGCAAAACCTGGACAAGGCCAATCAGGATATTGGCCAGCAGCTCGTCAATTGTGAAAAAGAGCAGGCTAATGAGCTGAATAAGTCTCAGATCATAGAAACGACTCTAGCGGCTTTAAAGAGTCAATATCAGCAAATTGAACAGTCAATGATAGCCGGGCAGCGTCAGCTTGAATCCCAGCAGGCAGAGCATAACCAGGATATAGAATCCTCTGGTGTTATTGTGCCCCGGCCGGAGGAATTTGCTGCCTGGCTTCAAACAATGCAAGAGCAGGTCAAGCAGTACAACCAGCGCCTTGACAAGCAGCAGCATTTGTCAGAGCAGGTGATACAGCTAGAGCAAAAAGTATTACTTGAACAAAGCAAACACCAGCAAGCAACAGAGCAAGAAATAGAGATAGTTAATTTACTATCTAACGAACAGAGCAAGCTGGAAGCGCTGACAGTACAAAGAAGTGCATTGTTTGGTGAGCAAAATACCGCTCAGGTTAGACAGGGCATAGAACAGCAAAGGAGCCAACTGCAAGAGGATATCGCGAGGTTAAGTAAAAACAACCAGAATGCCATGCGGGACTTGCAGCTTTCCCAGGGACAGTATTCTGCCACCCAGGAGCGGCTTGAGGAGTTAAACCAACAACATCAACTTGCCTTTAAGGCATGGCAGTCGGCTTTGCAAGCCAGTGATTTTGTCGATGAGCAAGCGTTCAAACAGGCACTGCTCACTCCAGAGCAGAAACAGGAATTAAGCCTGTTAAAGCAGGAGCTGGACAGGGCCGAGCAGGAAGCAAACACCCTGAAAAGACAAGGCCAGCAGCAAATGTCAGAGCTTGAACAGCAAAGGCTTGATATGGAGGTAGCGGGTCATAAGGAATTAGACCGTGAATGCATTAATGAAAAACTCAACCAGTTAAGCGAGCAAAACAAACAACTTCAGCAACAACTGGGTCAACTGACGGAAAAGCTGAGACAAAACGATTTATTAGTAAGCCAGCAGCAAGGACTACTGGCTGAAATTCAGCAAAAACAGCTAGAAGTGGATGATTTATCCCATTTAAATGCCCTTATTGGTTCGGCCAATGGCGACAAGTTTCGCCGCTTTGCCCAGGGCCTGACCCTGGATCACTTGGTTTATCTGGCCAACCAGCAATTAGAGCGTTTGCACGGCCGATATCAACTAAGGCGTAAGAATTCCGATAACCTGGCGCTCGAGGTGGTGGATATCTGGCAGGCGGATACGGTACGGGACACTACAACTCTCTCCGGTGGCGAGAGCTTTTTGGTCAGCCTGGCCTTGGCTCTGGCCTTGTCAGATCTGGTCAGCAGCAAAACCAGTATTGATTCCCTCTTCCTTGATGAAGGCTTTGGCACCTTGGATAATGACACTCTGGAAGTGGCACTGGACGCTCTGGATAATTTAAATGCCAGCGGCAAGATGATAGGCATTATCAGCCATGTTGAAACACTAAAAGAGCGTATCGCAGTGCAAATTAAAGTCAAAAAATTCAGCGGATTAGGTGTTAGCCAGTTGGATGAGCAGTACAGGGTAGCCAATATGCCGGCGTAAACATTTATTTTTATTATTCCCAATATATCTTAGATAGGTGATTTTAGCTCCCGGGCTCAATAGTTTTTTGACATGAGTTCCCCTAAAATATGCGGCCTAATTTTATTAACTGGAAACTCTAGCTCTTGACTACATGGATTTACTTTACCTTGCTTGCCGCCACCATGCAGGCAGTAAGAACCGCGGGCCAGAAGCAGCTGTCGGATCACCTTAATTCCATGGCAACAACCGGGGTCAGGTATTTATACGCCTTACCCTTTGCCTGGGCTTATTTATTCGGCTTAATGGAGTTTCGTCAGGTAGAGCTACCCCCGCTTAATCTTTCCTTTTTACAGTTCGCCACTATTGCTTGCGTGATGCAGATTGTCGGTACGGCTTGTTTGGTTGCGGCCTTCCGCTATCGTAATTTTGCCGTCGCCACCAGCCTGGCCAAAACCGAGGCGATACAGGTTGCCATTGTTGGTGCCTTGGTATTTTCCGCGACTTTAAGCCTGTGGGGCTGGGTATCCGTCATTATTGGCGTGATTGGCGTATTAATCGTCTCTAAAGTGAAATTTAGCTATGGCGATATTTTTCAGAATCCTGGCGCCGGCTTTGGCCTAGCATCCGGCTTAGGGCTGGCCATCACCACCTTGCTGATCCGGGAATCCAGCCTGGCGTTAAATACCGATCTTATGATCAGCGCGGCGGTAACCCTGGTATTTATGGTGACGGTACAGTCTTTGATATCGCTTATCTATATCTGGCTACAGGATAAATCCCAGCTTAAGCTGATGTTGACCCATTGGCGCTTATGTCTCTTTGTCGGTGTCACCAGTGTACTAGGCTCCATAGGCTGGTTTACCGGGGCTAGCTATCAAAATGCCGCTTATGTGAAAGCCCTTGGACAGGTGGAATTTTTTATTACCCTGATCCTGACCTATCGTGTTTTTAAGGAACGTATTACCAGGATGGAATATGTTGGCATGGCCTTGATCATTGCCAGTGTCATCATCTTGCTGTTATGGGCCTAACAATTTCAGCTAGGGAAGTCGCAGGCTTTTTGTTACACTGGCGCCAATTTGATCTAGCTAAATAATAATTGGAATTTAAATGAAAATTGCTGATAAAACCGTTGTCCAGTTTCACTATCGCTTGCAAGACGAAGAAGGCAAGGAGTTGGAGTCCTCGTTTGGCGGCGATCCCATGGCCTATCTGCATGGACACAAGAATATGCTGGTTGGCGTTGAAAATGCCTTGACCGGTAAGGAGGCGGGAGATAAGTTTTCGGTTACTCTGCAGCCGGAGGAAGCCTATGGTGAATATCAGGAAGGCGCCGTTCAAAGAGTACCTGCCAAACACCTGCAAGGGGCGAGTAAATGGCGGCCCGGCATGGTGGCCGTGGTGAATACCGAGCAGGGACAACGCCAGGTTACTGTCGTGAAAACGGGCAAATTTATGGTCACCGTTGATATGAACCCGCCGCTTGCTGGCAAGGTACTGACCTTTGACTTGGAAGTCGTGAATGTCCGTGCCGCTACCGACGAAGAAGTCGAACATGGCCATGCCCATGGCGTGGGTGGTCACCAACACTAACTGGCATTATAAAAAGGTTAAAAGGCTGCAAATTTATGCGGCCTTTTTTGTATGGAAGGAAAATTTCCCTGTCTGATAAGAGGTTAAACGAAAAAAGCCTTCACTTTATCGCAACAGATATTCCCTTATCGCTAACTCCTGATATGGTATTCAAAACCAATAACTATTTGCGCAAATTGCACTAGGGAAGCTATGAAACTATTTCGAACGCCGTTTGGCACTCTTTCTATCATTGCCGTCAGCTTACTTTCGTCATCCGTGTGGGCAAAGACCCAGGTTATTCACGCCGGGGAGCTGTTGGCCGTCCCGGGAGAAAAACCGCTGACCAAACAAACCTTAGTGATCAAAGATGGAAAAATTACCGCGATCAAGGACGGCTTTATCGCCAGGGACAAAATTGCCAAGGATGCAGAGCTCGTTGATCTAAAGAATAGTTTTGTAATGCCGGGATTGTTTGATATGCATGTTCACCTGCAAGGCCAGTTGGGACCGAAAAACGACAGTGAAAGCCTGAGGATGTCGGATGCGGACAGGCTGGTGGTGAGTGCCCATTATGCCAAGAAAACCTTGCTGGCGGGCTTTACCACGGTACGGGATTTAGGCGGGCTTTCCGAGCAAAGTTTTGCGCTGCGCGACGGCATTAACAAGGGCTTGCTGGATGGCCCGACCATACTTGCCGCGGGCAGCATGGTGGCCGTTACCGGTGGCCATGGCGATGTTGACGGCATGAGCCCGGATCTATTGGAAATGGCAACAACCAAAACCATTTGCGACGGTCCTTATGATTGCCGGCGAGCCACCCGCAGGGCGATAAAGTTTGGCGCCGATGTCATTAAAATTACCTCAACAGGTGGCGTACTGTCGGATACGGATACAGGTACCGGGCAACAGATGGCTGATGATGAATTGAAAGAGGTGGTGGACAGTGCCCATGCGTTAGGACGAAAGGTTGCCAGTCACGCCCATGCCGCGGCCGGTATTAACGCCGCATTGCGTGCAGGGGTTGATAGCATAGAGCATGGCAGTTACGCCGATAAGGAAAGTATTAAGCTGTTCAAAAAGCAGGGGGCCTATCTGGTACCGACGCTATTGGCTGGCGATACAGTGGTTAATATGGCGAAAACCTCAGAGTTTATGTCGCCGGCCATCCGTGAAAAGGCCATACGCGTTGGCGCCGATATGATCAAAAATTTCCAACGCTCCTATAAGGCGGGTGTCAATATTGCCTATGGCACCGACAGCGGTGTCTCTCACCATGGCACCAATGCCAAAGAGGCGGTACTGATGCATCAGGCCGGCATGAGTGCAAGTGATATCCTAAAATCCGCCACGGTTAATGCCGCCGACTTGGCTGGACTGAGTGATTCTTTGGGGACGCTGGAAGTAGGTAAAATTGCAGATATTATTGCCATGGATGCCAGCCCACTGAACAATATCGAAGAACTGCTTGATGTTGATTTTGTTATGAAAAAGGGCAAGCTTATTAAGCAATAATTCTGTCAACAATTTCTATTTCGGGGCGGCAAATATTGTGCCGCCCGTATTCACCTGCTTGATTCCTACCATTTTTACCAAGTGAAAATTCTCTCAAAAATAGCTTGATTTATTTAATTACAAATGTAATCTTAACTGCATGGATTACATTTGTAATTATAAATCGCGATAGAGAAATAACCATGGCAGAAATAAGCAAAGCAGAATTTGAAGTACTGGAAGCCCTGTGGCAAAAATATCCGGCAACGGCAAACGAAATAATAGAACGGCTGAACAAGCAGAAAGAATGGCACGATAAAACGGTTAAAACCCTGCTTAATCGTTTAGTGAAAAAACAGGCGATTGGTTTTGAAAAGGAACAACGCCGTTACCTGTACTCCCCTTTACTTGAACGGGATACCTACACCTTTAATGAAGGGAAGAACTTGATCGAGAGAATGTTCAGTGGACGCATTGCACCTTTAGTGGCGGGGTTTGCCAAGCAAAACAATCTGAAAAAACAGGATATTGATGAGCTTAAGGCGCTGATTTCTGATTGGGAAAAAGATCATGATTGATTGGCTTATCGCATTACTATTTCCGGTTAGCCTGATCCTGACAGTGCTTTTGGTGTGCCACAAAAAACTACTCGCCTGGCTGGGAGCAAGAACCATGTATGCCCTGTGGGGAATCATGCCACTGAGTATCCTTGTTTACTCCTTGCCCATGGGATGGCAAGAAGAGGCCAGGGTAAATAATGTCAGTATTCAAAGTTATTTGGTCCAGCCAACTCAAGAACTGCAACGTATGGCGGATATCAATTGGCTTGGCGCTATTTGGCTGGCAGTTGCGATATGTATTATTGGTTACTTGCTTCTGTCACACTGGTCCTTGTCACACAGGATATCAATGACCAGGGCACTGGATGTCAAGATCAAAACGCAATTACCGCCTGGCTTAAACCTGTACTACAGCAGTCATGCCTATGGCCCTATGCTAGTAGGTGTATTTAGACAGAAGCTGGTATTGCCCGAAGATTTTAAGGAAATCTACACCTCAAAGCAGCAAGGCCTGATCCTTGAGCATGAAATTTGCCACTTCCAGCGCAAAGACATGTATTGGAACTTGCTGGCTTTGCTTTGTTTGACACTTTTCTGGTTTCATCCCCTGGCTTGGCTGGCTTACGCCCGCTACCGCAGGGATCAAGAACTTGCTTGCGATCGAGTTGTTCTGGCGCGCAAACACTTGGATAGCAAGCTTGACTATGGCAGGGCCCTGCTGGTAGCGGCGGAAACATCGCCACCACTGGCCTTTGCCAATATATCCTTTAAAAAATATGGAGATAAAGACATTATGTTTGAACGTATCAAGAATATTAAGCATGGCCGCAACTCGTCAAGAACGGCTGTGACTCTGGTGTCCTGTATGGCATTTGGCCTGCTATCCAGCTTGAGCTATGCAGGCAGCCATTTTAATGCCGAGTCTGCGTCCAAAAAAGCTTATGCCATGCAGGAGAAAACAGGCTTACCTTATCCCGTCTATCGCGTTGAGCCCATATATCCGCAAGAAGCCGTCGCCAATAACATAGAGGGCTCCGTGGTGTTAAAGTTCGATATTGCAGGGGATGGCAGTGTCGATAATATCAAGGTGGTGAATGCCAAACCTAAGAAGGTGTTTGAGCGTTCGGCCAAGCTGGCGCTTAAGCAGTGGCAATACAGTGCCCCGGGAGAAACTGTCAGGGATAACCTGGTGCAACTTGATTTTGCAATGGGAGAAAACTCCAAGCTGGAAAACCTGGTTGAACGCATTAAGGTCAGTCATTAGTTTTTAGCAACTAATACCAATTGAAATAATAAATTGACCAACTTAGAGCTGCATTAGCGAGCTTAGAGCAAACAAAATTATTTAAACCATAGTTATTCTATTTTTCTATTTACAAATTAGGTATTTAATTAGCATTGGCAGGAACTGCTTTTACTTTTTTGCCGATAAAGCCTGTAGTTAAACCTACGCCGGTTAAAATTAAGCCACAGCCTATCAGGGTCCACAGGCTGATCACTTCCTGCAGAAAAATAGCGCCCCATAAAATGCCAAATGCCGGGATAAGATAAGTCACGGATATCGCCTTGGCCGGCCCTAAGTGGGCAATCAGGCGGAAAAATAACACATAGGCTACGCCTGTACAGAGGATACCTAGCATAAACAGCGCATTAAATGCCGAGAAAGAGGGCATAGCCTCAGGCATATAAAACAGGCTTACCGGCAGTAACACCAGGGTGGCCGAAACCTGACTTCCCGCCGCCAGTGCCAAAGGCTTGATGGCCGTAAGATATCGCTTGGTATAGTTGGCCGAGATACCATAGCAGAGGGTGGCCAGCATGACCGCCAGGGGAGGTAATAAGCTACTGCTTTGTCCATCGCCTATCTTGTTAAACATCAAGAGATAAACGCCAATAAAGCCGATAAACAGGCCAAGTACGGCACTTGGGCTGAGTTTGTCTTTTAGCCAGATATAGGCGACGATGGCGCCAAACATGGGGGTTGTTGCATTCAGTATTGAGGTCACGCCCGCCGACAGGGTCAGGGTGGCATAGCCAAACAGTACAAAGGGAATGGCGGTATTCAGGAGGCCGACAATAAATATTTTACGCTTATAACCCGCTAATCCCTTGTGCTGTTTGTAGAGCAATACCAGGGGCATAAGAAACAGACTGGCGATCAGGGTACGCAGGGCCATAAACAGCACAGGGCCAAACTCCGGGCTGCCGATACGCATAAACATAAATGAGGCTCCCCATATTGCAGCCAATAGAACTAATTCGAGCATGGGAGTTGTTTTCATTTATTTATGCCTGGTTTGTTTTGGGAATAAGGTTGCCGGATATCATAACCTAATGGTGAATGAAGCCTAGCGCTTTTCGGACAGGGCTTTATTTTTTGTTATGAGAAAATAAAGCTTTGCTAGCCTATGCGGCCGATATCTATTACTTCGGCGTCTGCTAGAGACAACATGCGCCATTGAATATTAAAGTCAAACAATTGCATGCCATAAATCTTGTTATCGTGCTTTTTCTGTTTGTAGGCTGGCCTGGGGTCCTGGGTCAGTACCTGTTCAATCAAAGCCTTCAGCTCGGGGCGTTCTGAATTAAACTTATTAAGCAACCCCCGCGCCTGCTTGGAAAAACTAATGTTGAGCACTTCTGCCGGCCTTTCCTGGGCATAGCCGGCATTTGCATCTGTAATGGCATCTGAATAGGGAATATAGGGCTTGATATCCAGTACCGGGGTATTGTCCAGCAAATCCAGGCCTGATATATGGATGCAAACCTGCTTATCAACTTCTTCAATGCGGTCCAACTTAACCACAGACATGCCAATGGGATTCGGCCTGAAAGTGGAACGACTGGCCAAAACCCCCATCTTGCTATTGCCTCCCAGTCGGGGCGGCCTTATTAACGGCTTCCAGCCTTGCTCTGCGGTGGCGTGAAAAACAAAGACTACCCAGATATGGCTAAACTGCTCCAGGCCGCGCACCAGTTCGATATTATTGGCGGTATCCTGCAAAGCTATTTTGCCTTTTGCCGCCGCCACGACACCTGGCTGCCTGGGAATGGCAAACTTTTCCTTGTAGGGGGAAGACACCCGTCCTATGGCGTTAAAGGTGAAATCTGGATTACTTGCTTTCAACTTGATAGGCCTTTGCATAACAAACTAGCAAACCTGTGCATTGCTTTGACTCTATTTCGGTGCAGCCGGTAAAAATAATGCCGTTGGCGCCTTGCTCATAGGCCTTACGTCTTGCCTCGGTTCTGGCTATTATCCTGTCAGGTGCTGCGTGATGGGCCTTGATCTGACAGTCCTGACCTTCCACCAAGCCAACCAGCTTGTGCCTGGCAGGTAATTCCTGCTCATTTTGAAAAATCTGTACCTTGGCCGGAGAAAAATATTGCCTGAAGTTTTCCTTGTCCAGATTGGTGGATACCTGGTACTGGCTGGCGCATCCTACTACCAGGATTAAGGTCAAGGCCGGTAAAAGCCGGGTGATTAATTGGTTGATCATATTGTTAATGTCCTTGAAATTTTCTTCATTGGCTATTCAGGTTTTTTGCCTTCAACCCAGTAGCTGAATAGGCGCTCCAGCATTTTGTTTTGTGTTTTCATCTCAATCCAGTTACGCATAAACAGCTCAAATGCCTGATCATTCCTATTGATTGGAAAAGCCATGGAAAGGGCCGGCTTAACAGGTTTGGGCACTATAACCGTATACTCGGGGTTGAGCAGTGTCCAGCCAGAGGCCGCCGCTGCGCCGAATAGCATGCCGTCGATATGCTGGTATTCTTCCCGAAAAAATAGCCTGGGTGTCGATATTTTCCAGGCCTTGCCATGAACAAAGTAACGTTCAACCGCATCCTGATAGAAAAAGATTTCCGGTATGCCAATGATCAGATCTTTGCGGTTAATAATATCTTGCCAGTTTTTAAACTCGGCCCGCCTTTCATCCTTGACAATAAAGGCAATGGATTGGCGGCTATAGGGAATGGTCAGGGTAAATTCCTTCATATTATCCGGGATAACGGGCACGCCAGAGGTGATATCCAGATAGCCTGATGCCAATAATGGCGCCGCTTGATCGTGAAAGATCTTAACGAATTCAACCGTCACCCCAAGATCGGCGGCGAGCTGGTTCATGATTTCAATATCAAAGCCGACCAGCTTGCCTTCGTGGTTGTGAAAGGAATAGGGCAGATCGTCCCGAAAGTATCCCACCCGGATAAAACCACGCTTTTTAATGCGCGTCAACACATCGGTAAAAGGCTGTGCCGTTGCACCGTTTTCTGCCGCCTTGTCCAGGTAACGGGTGGCGACATCGCCATAGAGGAAATCCCGTTCGATAAACTTGCTATAACCCTGGTACTGATGGCTGATGGCATCAAAGGAAAAGCGTAAAGTGACCAAAGCTAAGACGGTTAGTATCGGCACCAGAACCAGGTTGCGGCCAAAGTACTTCCACTTAAACTTCAGCTGGCCACCGATACTGGCCGCAATCAATAGAGGCAGGCAAACGGCAAAAATCACGGAAAACAGGGCGGAAATTCTGCCGACTATCAGGCTTTCTGCGACCAGAAAGAATTCAAACATGGCGCCAGAGACATTAAATATCTCCAGCAGGTTGGGCATGGCCAGGGTACTGGTGCCAAACAGCTGGGGCAAGCCGGCAAAGATCAGCTTGAGGTAATCGGAAAAACCAACGTAAGTACCTGAAAACCACGCGGCAAACAGGGTAAATAGCAGCGCAATCAATTTGCCGCCAACCGGCAGGCTAAAACTAATGGGCACCAAAATATCGGGGACGGTGGCGAGTTCGGCCTTTTCCGGCTCAAGCACCATGGTTTCCCTGATAAGGTATTTGGTTTTTTCCACTATTAGAGGGATGACGATAAAAAAGCTGCCGGTGGCAAATGCGGTGACCATGGCTTCTCTCGATGCCCGGATGATCTGTCTATATCCCAGGGGAGTGACGGTTGCCACTATGGCAGGCAGAATGATAAAGGCCAACAGGGCGACAATGATGGCCGAAGTGACAATATAAACCACCAGGCCACTTATTTGCGAAGCATCTATGGTTGCCGCAGCTTTTAAGGCAATGCAAAACACCCCAATTGGTGCAAAGCGCATAATAAGGTTGCTGACATTGGCAATGGACTCTAACAAGTGGTTTAAGACCAGCAGGCTGCGTTTCTTGCCCTTGACCGCCATCAAGCCGATACCGATAAATATACTGAACAGTACTACAGAAGGAATAACGGCGTTGGCAAAGGCATTAAAGGGGTTGGCGGGAATGAACAAGCCGACAAAATCAAATTCTGTGCTGGCCTTGACGGTGTTGGCACTATAAAACTCGGCATTTTCCCAGTCTGGAAACGCGATGGGGGCCAGCATAATAAAGAACAGGCTGGCGGCCAGTAATACCAGCAGCACCAGCAAGCTTTGCTTAAATGTCGCCTTGGCTCTATCAGGAGAGAGGCTGCCAATACCCACGATCAGGGATAGCGCAATATAGGGCAGGGCCGTCATCTGCAAAAGGGTAACAAAGGCCGTCGCCGCCGTTTCGACACCGATAAAAACCGTCTGGAACAAGCCGCCGATGACTAGGCCGGCCAGCATGGCAATGATAATACGAGCGGATAGGGGAATCTTGTTTAGTTGCATAAATGCCCTAGGTTAATGCGAATTTCTTACACTTGCATATTTACTATAAAGGAAGAAATTTAATAATAATATTATAAAGTTAGTTTTGTTATCTACACATGATGCGGCACGGGCCGTTTTGTCTTAAAACCTAGCAAGGGTGCCTGGTAATGACTGTGTGGCTAGATTGAGTGTTTTTTCTCTGCTTAGTTCAGTTTCAATGGACCCGGATATGTGATTTTTTGTAAATGCTCTAGTTTACTTGAAATAATAAGGCGAGCACCTGGCTCGCCTTATCAGATTAAATGGCAGCAGCGCCTATTTTACCCTCATGCCAGGTTGAGCACCTTCTTCAGGATTGAGTATCCAGAGGTCTTTACCACCAGGTCCTGCCGCTAGCACCATGCCTTCTGACATGCCAAAGCGCATTTTTCTCGGCGCCAGGTTTGCCACCATCACGGTCAGCTTGCCTTCAAGATCTTCCGGCTGATACGCGGACTTGATGCCGGCAAAGACCTGACGGGTTTCGCCGCCCAGATCCAGCTCTAATCGTAATAATTTATCGGCTTTCTCGACATGCTCGGCCTTGATGATTTTCGCCACTCTTAGGTCTATCTTGGCAAAGTCATCAAACTGGATCTCGTCAGCGATAGGCTCATCGGCCAAGGGGCCTGTTACCGGTTTGGCCTCTGCAGTTTTCAAGCTTTCTTTCGATGCTTCTGTCATGGCATTGATCTTATCCATATCGACACGCTGCATCATGGCCTTGAATTTGTTGATCTTATGGTTGGCTAGTAGGCTCTTGTGACCCTGCCATACCAGTTCATCATTTAAAAACGCCTCTGTGCTCTCCGCTAGTTTTGGCAGCACGGGTTTCAAATAGGTGATCAATATTCTAAACAGGTTGATACCAAGCGAGCAGATATCATGCACTTCTTGTTGCTTGCTCTCGTCTTTGATCAGCTGCCAGGGCTCTTTGACGGCAATGTACTCATTGACCTTGTCGGCAAGTGCCATGATTTCACGCATGGCACGGCCAAATTCCCGATTTTCATAGTGAGAAGCAATTGAATCACCCGCAGCCATCACCTCATCCGCCAGCGCCTGATCATCGACATTGGCCGAAAGCATGCCGTCAAATTTCTTGGTAATAAAGCTGGCGCAACGAGAGGCGATATTGACCACCTTGCCAACCAGGTCTGAATTAACCCTTTGGGCAAAGTCTTCCAGATTTAAATCCAGATCGTCGATACGACTGGTGAGCTTGGCGGCATAGTAATAGCGCAGATACTCAGGATTCAGGTGTTCCAGGTAAGTACGGCCTTTAATAAAGGTGCCCTTGGACTTGGACATTTTTGCGCCGTTAACGGTGACAAATCCGTGCGCATACACAGAGCTTGGTTTACGGAAGCCCGAGCCTTCCAGCATCGCCGGCCAGAACAGGCTATGGAAATAGATAATGTCCTTGCCGATAAAGTGGTACAGCTCTGCATCCGAGTCTTTTTGCCAGAAACTGTCAAAATCGACGCCCGACTTATCACAGAAGTTTTTAAAGCTGCCCATATAGCCAATCGGCGCATCCAGCCAGACATAAAAATATTTGCCGGGCGCATTGGGAATTTCAAAGCCAAAGTAAGGGGCATCACGGCTGATATCCCATTGTTGCAGCCCTTGTTCAAACCATTCCGCCAGCTTATTGGCCATCTCATCCTGCAAAGAACCGCTGCGGGTCCACTCCTGTAGCATGTTACCAAATGCCGGCAGGTCAAAGAAATAGTGCTCGGAGTCTCTAAGCTCAGGCGTAGCACCCGAGACAACAGATCTCGGGTTGATCACTTCCGTGGGTGAATAGGTGGCGCCACAATTGTCACAGCTGTCACCATTTTGATCTTCGCTCTTACAGCTAGGGCAGGTGCCTTTTACAAATCGGTCCGGCAGGAACATGCCTTTCTCCGGATCATAAAGCTGGGAAATGACCTTGGTTTTGATATGACCATTGGCATGCAGGCGGTTATAGATTTCTTCGGCAAAGGCCTTGTTTTCATCACTGTGGGTGGAGTGATAGTTATCAAAACTGATATGAAAGTCGGCAAAATCTGCCATATGCTCTTCACGAACACCGGCGATCATCTCTTCCGGAGAAACACCTAACTCCTGTGCCTTAAGCATGATAGGCGTGCCATGCGCATCATCGGCGCAGACAAAATAGGTTTCATGACCGCGCATGCGCTGAAAACGCACCCAGATATCTGTTTGGATATGCTCAAGCAAATGACCCAGGTGGATGGAGCCATTGGCATATGGCAAGGCGCAGGTAACAAGAATTTTACGTTGTGATTGTGTTTGCATAGTCGACTTTTCGGATGACATCTAATGTTGATATATTTTTGATGGTAATCGTGCTGCGAATGGTACAGAATTTAGCACCTATTTTCATTAATAATTATACCAAATCGTATAATTATTTGATCGCTTAGCGAGAGTTTAACGCTTTATAGGCAAGGCATTGATCGCAAAGAAGGGTTATTCCCTTGTTAAAATCAATAACGATGAATATAAAACGTTAAAACTCGCCCTTCGGGGGCTCAGGTACAACATGATAACGGCATAATATTTGTTTGATGTAGAATACTATATCTGTACAAATCTTATTTGTTCTAATGTTGTACCTGTAGCCCTAAGTGACTAAATAATTATGCGAATTGGTATTAATGGCTTTTGTCTAAAATTGATAAATTCCGACAGACAACTGGCCTTTTTATCTCCTAAACCTTGTGGTGAAATTATGTTTGGTAAGTTTTTTTCCGCTAAAAGCTCAAAAGACAATGTCCCCGCCGAGACAGAGCAGGTTATATTAGAGGTCTTAAGGGACTATAGATCGGAAGCATTTCCTCTTGGCATACTGGCAATTGTCCAGGATACCTTATTGCAGGCAAACGAGCAGGAGGTGTGCGTACGGCTCACTATGCCGTTTCCCTGTCACCAAGAACTTCAAACACTGGCTGATAGCCTGACCGACTCACTTAATACCGCCGTTCGATTTGACGTTTCCTTGGATATCAAACCTGTCCGGCAGCACGATATAAAAGGGGTCAGTAATATTATTGCCGTCGCATCCGGCAAGGGGGGGGTCGGGAAATCTACCACTGCGGTAAACCTGGCCTATGCATTAATGGCCGAAGGTGCCAGGGTAGGGATACTGGACGCCGATATTTATGGCCCCTCCATTCCCACCATGTTAGGGGTAAAAGATCAGAGGCCCACTTCGAAGGATGGCAAAACCATGACCCCCATAGATGCCGACGGCCTGGCCGCGATGTCGATAGGTTTCCTGGTGCCAGACGAAGAAGCGACGGTATGGCGAGGGCCGATGGCAAGTTCGGCCTTTGCTCAGCTGCTCAATGAAACTGACTGGCCCGAGCTGGACTACTTGATCATAGATATGCCGCCGGGAACCGGAGATATTCAGCTGACACTGGCACAAAAGGTGCCGGTAGCCGCCGCCGTGGTGGTTACCACGCCACAAAATGTCGCTCTGGCGGATGCTGTCAAAGGCATCACCATGTTTGATAAAGTGAAAGTGCCTGTGCTTGGGGTGATAGAGAATATGAGTTATCACAAGTGTGAAAACTGCGGTCATCAGTCACACCTTTTTGGCCATGATGGCGGTAAGAATATCGCGTCGGATCATCAAACCTTGTTATTGGGGCGATTGCCGCTGAATGTTGAGATCAGGGAAAGTGCGGATCTTGGAAATTGTGCTCAGATAAAAAATAGCACTGGCGACATGGCACAAGTCTACCGTAGAATAGCGCGTCATATGGCGGGACAATTGTTTTTACAGTTGGATATGCGTAGCCCACAAACGGCAAAATTTACTATTAACGACGAGTAACTAAAGAAGAGATCACCATGAGATTGTGCGATCAAGACATAGAGCATTATATAAGAGACGGTAAAATTGTTATTGAGCCAACACCGGATGTCAGCATGATTTCCGGGGTGAGCGTGGATATTCGTCTGGGCAATGAGTTTCGCGTGTTTCAGGATCATACCGCCCCCTATATCGACCTAAGTGGACCCAGGCCTGAGGTACAGGCGGCCATGAACTCGGTAATGAGTGAGGAAATCTATATCCCTGATGGCGAAGCTTTTTTCCTACATCCAGGAGAGTTGGCATTGGCGGTAACCCATGAGTCCGTTACCCTGCCGGGAGATATAGTCGGTTGGCTTGATGGCCGTTCATCCCTTGCCCGTTTGGGTTTGATGGTGCATGTGACCGCACATAGAATCGATCCCGGCTGGTCCGGACAGATAGTACTAGAGTTCTTTAACAGTGGCAAGTTACCCTTGGCATTGCGCCCAAAAATGAAGATAGCGGCACTGAATTTTGAGACCATGTCATCGACGGCGCTGCGCCCCTATAACAAGCGTGATGATGCCAAGTACAAGGGACAAAAAGGCGCCGTTGCCAGCCGTATTAGTGAAGATGAAAGTTAAGTAAGCTGAAAGCTAACCCAATAGGCTTAGCTTTGATTTTGTTATATCAGGCAAGCTTGCTTGTTTGTTGATTTAATCCCGCCAGACATTCATTCAGTGCCTTAATCAGCTTTTCTTTATCATGGTGATGTGTGATCTCGTCACAGGCGAGGTCCTGCCTGACCATATTCACCCTGTTTGAGCTCACTTCACAATCTTGACAGATCACAGAGTCGATTGGCTGGCTGCCTATATTTTCTTCGATCCAGTTAAGCTTCTCATCCAGTGTCAGCTTGGCGGCAGGACTTTTTTCCGCAACTATATTGTCGATAAAGACACAATGACCTTTGCTCCTGTTAATGGCATTGGCGATATCACGAACCAGTAAGGGCGGAATAACACTGGTTAGAAAGCTGCCAGGGCCAAGGATAATGAGATCGGCTTTTTCAATGGCACTGATGCAGGGCTTGATGCTTTTAACCAGTGGCGCCAGCATCAGGCTTTTCGGCATTATGGGCATGTCGTCCACCGACAGCTCACCCACCTTACACCGACCCTCAGGGTAAAAGGCCATTAAATCTGTGGGAGTTTCCGACATAGGTAATACCGGATTTTTCACTTTCAAAAGCCGCCTGACCAGCTTAATCGAGTCAAGCGGGCGAGACTGTATTTGTCCCAGGCCATAGAGTATAAGGTTCCCCAGGTTATGGCCGCCTAGCTCGTCCTGGCCATCGAAACGAAAGTTAAACAGCTGGCTGCCGATAGACTTTTCATCCACCAGTTGGGTTAAACAGTTTCTAAGGTCTCCCCAGGCTATCGAGCTGCTGCGTTTTCTTAGTCGGCCGGTAGAGCCACCGTTATCTGTGGTGGTTACTATGCCAGTTAACTGATCACCCAAGAAGGAGAGGGTAGAAAGGACACGTCCTAAACCATGGCCGCCGCCAATTGCGACAACATTTAGCTTATCAAGCTGCATGAAAAACTTACTTTATAAAATATTAACTAAACCTTAACTGTAAACAGGCAAAAAATAAAGTAAAGAAAGCGGTTAGTTACTATTAGCCAAGCTAGGCATACAAGGGGCTAGAGCAAAATTTATTCAAACTATATCGCTATCTTATTGTTTTATCTTGTTCTGGCCTATTTATTAAGGAACAATAATTTGGTCAGCAAAGAAATTGGATTATTATATTGCTTAGTGCCAGATAAGCACCTGATTATGCAAAAATTAATCAAGTTGCTGCTTAAGTAGGCAAATAAACCGTTTCTTTAAGAAAATTGCTTTTATTTCTAAAATAAGTGTTGACACTCAACTGAGGTCTGCCTAAAATGCGCCTCGCTTTCAACGAGTACTAGGTCACTCGTTGAGTATGAAAATTTAATGGATATTAGGCCATCTGTTAAATGAGTAAACGGGGCTATAGCTCAGCTGGGAGAGCGCTTCGCTGGCAGCGAAGAGGTCTGCGGTTCGATCCCGCATAGCTCCACCAATTTTCAGTTATCTGATTATTCGGGTGACAACCAAATTTAAAAAGTTCCATAGTGTCCCTATCGTCTAGAGGCCTAGGACACCGCCCTTTCACGGCGGTAACAGGGGTTCGAATCCCCTTAGGGATGCCAACTTTTTAAGAAAATGAGTACTGCGGATGCAATATGTGTCCCTATCGTCTAGAGGCCTAGGACACCGCCCTTTCACGGCGGTAACAGGGGTTCGAATCCCCTTAGGGATGCCACTCATTTTATTGGTTTAATGGTTAAGTGTTCGACACGTCTTTATTATATTTGATGAAGTTTTTATTGTGTCCCTATCGTCTAGAGGCCTAGGACACCGCCCTTTCACGGCGGTAACAGGGGTTCGAATCCCCTTAGGGATGCCACCATTAACCAAGACAAAATATATCTTTTTCACCCTTAGGCTGAAATAGTGAAAAAGATTATTATTGGAATTTGATTCTAATAAAAGAATTTTGTCCCTATCGTCTAGAGGCCTAGGACACCGCCCTTTCACGGCGGTAACAGGGGTTCGAATCCCCTTAGGGATGCCAATTCATAAAAAAACCGACGCAAGTCGGTTTTTTTATGCCTGATATTTATTAACAGCTTTTGTAAAGTTAGAAGCTTCAATGGAGAAATCTAGCGGCTTTATTATTTCAAAGCCGCTAGATGATCACCAAATTAATTTAAATTATTACCTGGCTTCATATAAATCGATACTTTCTTTGGCAAAACCGACACCTGCTTCATTATAGAAGTTAAACACCTTATCGATACCAAAAAGTTCAAGCTTGGCCCTCTCGTCGTCAAAACGTGCTATAGCCGCTATTTTCCCCTGATAATTTGCCGCCTTAAGCTGAGAAGTGATGCTCATGCTGTCCTTAACAGAGGGCAGGGCAAGCAGAATAAGCTTGATTTTACTTAAGTCGATATTCTCCCAAAAATAGGCATCTTCACCATCACCATAGAATGCCTGGTAGCCTTGCTCGGTCAGCCATTGGCTTTTGACCTTGTCTGCATCCAGTCCCCATACCTGGTCGCCAATTTGATCGTGCAATGCCCTGTAAGCCCCCATGCCAACACGTCCCATGCCGACCACCACCACTGGCGCCTGACAGGGCTGGGCGAAAATATCTTCTGCCAGTTTGTCCTGTCGTTCAAAGCGCATCAAAACATCTTTATAGCGAGTGAACAGGCTGTGTGCATACTGGTATAAGACATTAGTGATCACAAAGGAGATGGAAACGCTTAACGCGATAATTACCAGCCATTCGTTGCTAAGCCAGCCAGAGCTTACGCTTAATGCCGCGACGATAAGGCCAAACTCACTATAGTTGGATAAGGCAAGTGCCGACAGGTAGGCGGTACGTGCCCTGATCTTCAAGCCGCTAAGTAGCAGGAAGAACATAATGAACTTTACCGGCAATACTAGTGTGAGCAATAGCGCAATAGCCAGCATTTCCATATTCGGCAGGGCGGTAAAGCCAATTGACAGGAAAAATCCGATCAGGAAGATATCCTTAAAACTGAGCAGAGACTTGGTCAGTTCGCTGGCCTTTGGATGGCTGGCCAAGAACATGCCGGCAAGCAGGGCGCCCAGATCCCCCTTGATATCTACCAGTTCGAACAACTCGTAGCTGCCAAAGGCGAGGAAAAAACCGGTTAAGGGAATGAGCTCGCCATGGCCGACATGATTAATGATGCGGCTAATGATGGGGCGCATAAAGAGCAGGCCAAGTAATGCAAGTGATTCAATGGCCGGTGTCTTACCCGTTGCAACAACAAGAAAAGCCACTGCGACTATATCCTGCATCACCAGTATGCCTATCGCCAATTTACCGTGACGGGTACGCATTTCACCGTATTCTTCCAGGAGTTTTACCACACAAACCGTACTGGAGAAGCTCAGGGCAAAAATGATCAATAATGCCGTGTTAAAACTTAACTCGGCAAATATGGAAAGGCCCAATATGGCAAACAGCTTGATCAGGCCGATACCCATAACAAGCCAAATACTGGTATGAGTCAGGCTACCGCCAAAGACCTCGGTTTTAGTTAAATCCTTGATATTAAACTTAAGGCCTATGGTGAACAGCATCAGGGTGATGCCGATATTGGCCAGGGTTTCAAGGCTGGCATCTGCCTCGAATCCCAGAAAATGTAAAATAAAACCGGCAAGCAAGTAGCCAATAGAAGGGGGCAGTGACAAGGTTTTTGCGGCAAAGCCACAAATAAAGGCAAAGAGAATCCAGATAAAGTCCATATAGGGTTAGCCTTGTTCCTTGATTACCAACTTAAGTTGCTTAGCCATAAAGTCAGCGATCATCGGCTGGGCTTCCTGGTTGGGATGAATGCCGTCTTGCTGCATCAATTCCGGTTTAATGGCCACCTGTTCCATGAAAAATGGGATCAAGGGGATCTGACTTTCCTCGGCTACTTGTTTGAAAACATCACTAAACAGCTTATTGTATCTGGGGCCATAGTTAGGCGGAATGCGGATATCTATGATGGCAACAGGAATGTTTTTATCTTTTGCCAGGTCAATTAATTGTAACAAGTTGTTTTTAATTAGCTTGGGTGGAAAACCCCTTAAGCCGTCGTTGCCGCCGAGTTCAATAAGCAAAAAATCGACCTTTTCATTCGACAAAATGCCCGGCAGGCGAGATAAACCGCCACTTGTGGTTTCACCACTTATGCTAGCATTAGTGATGGTGTAGGGGGAGTTATCTTGCTTTAATTCTTGGTTGAGCAGGTGAACCCAGCCTTGATTTTGTTTCATTCCATAGCTTGCACTTAGGCTATCACCTAGTAATAAAATAGAGGTCATTGCCCAGGCATTTGAGCACAAGCTAATACAGCTTGAGACTAATAGGACCAAAAAAGCATTTTTTATCATGAAGTTACATTCCGAAAATATACTAAAAACACGCGCTTTGACCAAATCCGTTCAATTGGAAAATAAAGCATTAGATCTTTTACAGCCAATTGATTTAGAGGTCAATGCCGGGGATACCCTGGCCATTGTCGGTTCATCCGGCTCGGGGAAAACCACCTTGTTGTCTATATTGGCGGGACTGGATCTGCCAACCAGTGGCGAAGTCTATCTCAAAAGCCACCCCTTGCACCAGTGCAACGAAGAACAACGCAGTCAGATAAGGGCCAAGCATGTCGGTTTTATTTTTCAGCAATTCCTGCTGGTTAACAGTCTCAGTGCGATAGAAAATGTGATGTTGCCGGCCGAACTTGCCGGGATTGAGAATGCTGAAAGCATGGCAAAGGAATTACTTGCCCAGGTGGACCTGGGGGACAGGCTTTCCCATTATCCGGCTCAATTGTCTGGCGGAGAGCAGCAGCGGGTTGCGATTGCCCGTGCCTTTATCTCCCGTCCGGATATTCTCTTTGCCGATGAGCCGACCGGTAACCTGGACAGTAAGACGGGCAAGCATATTGCCGACTTGCTGTTTGATTTAAATGAAAGTTTCGGGACAACCCTGGTGCTGGTGACACATGATCAGAAGTTGGCTGCCAGGTGCAAGCGACAGGTGGTCATGGACAGCGGCTCTTTGATTGAAGCCTCCCTTAGTGTTGCTAACCTGGGGTAAGTATCTTGGCTAATAGTACGAATTGGGTTAAACAATCACTGCGTTTGCTGCAACGTGAATTACGACGTGGAGAATTAACCATTGTCTGCCTGGCCATTGTCCTGGCGGTGGCGACGGTCTTTTCCTTATCCGGCTTTTCTGCCCATATTAAAAAGGCGCTTATCACCAACAGTACCAGCTTTATTGCTGCTGACAGGGTGTTACAGACAGGGCGACCCATAAACCAGGCTGTATTGGATAAAAGCAGTACTTTGGGGCTTGACCGGGCGGAACAGATACAAATGTCCTCCATGGTTTTCTCGGGAGAGAAGATGCAGCTGGCCGAACTCAGGGTTGTCTCAGACACATACCCGCTTAGGGGGGAGCTGCTAGTCACTGAGACCGGAAAACCTACCGATGTTCAAGCGCGACATGCCCCGCCTATAGGACATGTCTGGGTGGAAGAAAAACTGCTTAATATGCTGGATGTGAAGCTTGGTGACAGTTTAGAGATAGGCGTAAAGCGCTTTACTATTGCCGGTATTAGCACACAAATCCCCGACGCCTCCTTTAGTGTCTTTACCTCTGGCCCCAACATCCTGTTGAATATTGCGGATATTGGGCAGACAGAGCTGATCCAACCGGGGAGCCGTATCACCTATAAATATTTGTTCGCCGGCTCTAATGAAGACATTAGTGCCTTTGAAGACTGGATCAAGCCTCAGGTCAATGAAACACAGCGCTGGTATGATATTCAGTCCAGGCAGTCCCCTCTGGCCAATGCCTTGAACCGGGCTGAGAAATACCTTTCCTTAGCCAGCATGCTGGGCATTGTTTTGGCCGCTGTTGCCGTGGCCGTTGCCAGTAGGCGTTATGGTCACAGGCATCAACCCACGGTGGCGGTATTTAAAGCCATGGGGGCCTCAAGGGTGCATGTCAGAAACCTATACCTGCTTCATTGGACCTTATTGAGTGGTTTCAGCCTGGCGCTTGGCTTACTGGTCGGTTACGGACTGCTGGCAATTGGCTTGGGCGCCATGGAGGAATACCTGCCGGTGAAAGATCAAAGCCTGAGCTATTATCCATTTTTGGTGGCCATTATCACCGGTCTGATCTGTGCGCTGGTTTTTGCCATTGCGCCCTTGAAGTCTTTAATTGCCACTTCGCCACTTGCCGTGATCCGAGGCTTTGCCGCCGGTACGGATAAGGGCAATTGGTTTGCGATACGGCAAGTGCCACCCTTTTTGGCGCTATTTGCCCTGTTAATGATATTTAGCCGGGATTTTATTCTTAGCCTTTCACTCTTGATCGGCGGGCTACTGGTATCAGGCTTGTTGCTTTTACTTGGCCGTTTATTGATGAATGCCGGCCGCTCTGTCGGCAGTCAGGCCGGTAAATCCTGGCACCTGGCCATGGCAAACCTAAAACGGCGAGCCAGTGAGAATAGCGTCCAGTTGGTTAGCTTTACCATAGCGATAAAACTCTTGCTGGTTATATTGGTGATGCGCAATGCCCTGATCACCGAATGGCAAGAACAGTTACCCGATAATGCCGCCAACCGGTTTTTGGTTAATATTGCATCAGAGCAGGTAAGTGAGGTGGAGGCCTTTATCGGCTCTCAGGGGATTGAGGCCAGTGGCCTGTATCCCGTAGTGAGAGGGCGATTATCAGCCATTAATGATGAGAAAATAAGGAAGAAGGTCAGCAAGGAAGAGGACAACGAGTCCGATAACGGCAGAAGAGGGGTTGGCCGAGAGCTGAACCTGACATGGCGAGAGCAGCTACCCAAGAATAATATTATCCTGGAAGGAAAGTGGTGGCAGCAGGACAATTTGCAGCCACAGGTGTCAATCGAGCAATCTATCGCGCAACGCCTGGATGTTAAGTTGGGGGATACCCTGAGCTTTCAGATCGGCAGTGAAGAAGTGCTAGTGGCTGTGACCAGTGTCAGGGAGGTGGACTGGCAATCCATGCAGCCTAACTTCTTTATGATATTTAATAGCCAGGTGCTGAATAACTTTCCGGCCAGCTATATTGCTTCGCTATATGTGCCCGATGGCAGCAAGGCTCAATTTCAGCGCTTTATGAGCCAATATCCCACCATATCCATGATAGATGTTGATGCCATGATAGGGCAGTTGCGCATGGTTATCGCGCAGGTTTCGGTGGCGGTGGAGTTTATTCTGATACTGGTTGTTTTGGCCGGCTCCCTGGTATTGGTTGCTCAGGTACAAGCCAGCATGGAAGAGCGTGAACGGGAACTAGCGATCTTAAGAACCCTGGGTGCCAAAGGCAGTCTGCTCCGTAACAGTGTCTTGTTTGAATTCGTGGCCTTGGGGGCAATTGCCGGTGTTATGGCGAGCATGGCCATGGAGTTGGGGGTTTACATATTGCAAAGCCAGGTGTTTGATATGTCGGTAACCTTGCATCCAAGCTATTGGGCCTTGGGAATATTTGCCGGTGCCAGTTTTGTAGGCTTTATTGGCCTGCTAAGCTGCTGGCGTCTACTGAATATGTCGAGCGTTACCTTGATCAGGCGTACCATGTAAACATCCAGCTCGGGGAGCTTGCGTGCGATTTTAACTGAAAGCTATAAAAACATTATACTTTTCAGCTGCTTTTCGCGTATAGTCATTTCATTATATTTGCTACAGATGAGTGCTTATTTGTCGATAAGCACTCATTTTCTATTTTATTATATGGACTTTATGCTATGGGTATAATTGCAAAGGGGAGTGTCGTCAAAGCCTTGGTTGTTTTGGCTGCCTTGTTTATTGTTTTGGCCGGCGTGAAAACGGCGACCAATATCTTAGTGCCTTTTCTGTTATCCGTTTTTATAGCCATAATATGCAATCCCATAGTAGCCAAGGCTGAGCAATATAAAATTCCCAAGGGTATTGCCGTTATTCTGGTAATAGTGATCTTTATGTCCATTGCCTTGTCTATTGCAGGCCTGGTGGGAAAATCACTGACGGAACTATCACAACTCCTGCCTGAGTACAGGGAACAGCTCAAGGAACAGTTTTCCTGGCTGACCGGAAAACTGGCGACTTATAATATTCAGGTATCAACGGCATTGTTAATCGAGTATTTCGATCCGGGCGCGGCCATGGGACTGGCTGCCGATATGCTAAGCGGTTTGGGCAGCGTGATGGCAAACCTGTTTTTGATCATTATAACCGTGATTTTTATGCTGTTTGAGGCGTCCTCCTTGCCGAAAAAAGTTCACCTTGCCCTGGATGACCCCCATATGAGAATGAGGCAGGTAGACAGGTTTCTTTCATCGGTAAATCACTATTTGGCCATTAAAACCCTGGTAAGCATAGGCACGGGTATTCTGGTTTCTACCATGCTGTGGATGTTCGGCCTGGACTTTTTCCTGTTATGGGGAGTACTGGCCTTTTTGCTTAACTACATTCCCAACATAGGTTCAATCATTGCGGCAGTGCCCGCCATGTCGCTGGCCATATTACAGCTGGGACCAGGGGCGGCCGGTGCCATAGGCTTAGGTTATCTGGTGATTAATACCCTGATGGGGAATGTGGTTGAGCCCAGGTATCTAGGGCGTGGACTGGGCTTGTCGACCCTGATCGTGTTTTTATCACTAATATTCTGGGGCTGGTTATTAGGAACCGTTGGCATGTTATTGTCCGTGCCATTAACCATGATCATCAAGATAGGACTGGAAAGCTCGGAAGAGGGCAAGTGGCTGGCAGTACTTCTGTCCGGAGACGGTATCGCCACTGAAGATGATATGGCTCAAGAGCAAGAAAGCGCCTAACCGCGCTTTCTTGCCATACTCTATTGTCTGGTAAATTTATTGAGCTGATTGGTGTTACTTGCCCAGTTGATCCAGCTCTTTGATCCTGGTTTGACTGAGTTGGATATAACATTTCTTATAGGCGGGGGCCGCTTGAATACTGGGGGAAATGGCCAGGTATTGCCAACGGCAATTATTTTCTCTAAAGGTGATAAAGTTTTTCTGAGACCGCTTAAACATGGCCAGAGCCGATTTTCGCCCTGTTTTTAACGCAAGCTCTTCCAGGGTGAATACTTGGTTGTTCACCCAGGTTTGCAGTTCCCGGTCAATTGCCTCTTTCACAACGTCCAGGCACTGGGAATACTCGATAGTGTCATCTTTGATTTTTTCACAGTTTTCTATGGTTTTCTTCGCAGCATATGCCGGTAATTGCACTAAGGCTTGCAAGGTGAAAATTGTGGAGAAAACAAGTGTCTTTTTTGTCATACGAATTCGCATAAAATTAAACAGGTAATACTTTTTTGTAGGGCTTTACGGTCACTTTCTTATAAACACCAGCCGCTATATAAGGGTCGGCATCCGCCCATGACTGGGCTTGGCTTAGGTTGCTAAACTCGGCGACTATCATGGAGCCGGTAAAGCCGGCTTCACCGGGATCATTACAGTCGATTGCAGGGCAGGGGCCGGCAATCAATAATCTGCCTTCATTCTGCAAGTCACGCAAACGGGCAAGGTGCTGCTCTCTTGCCGTCATGCGCAAGGAGAGGCTATTTTCGACATCTTCACTGTAAATTAAATAAAGCATGATATATCCGTTGTTATTCTGGTTTGTTGCCCGACTCGGCCAGTTCGTCACTCTTGTCGTCTTCCTGTGGCAAGTATTTATACAAGGACATGATGGAGCCTATGGCGAAGACAAAGGTTAATCCGGTCAGACCAAAGACCTTAAAGTTTACCCAGGTTTCCTGGCTGAAATTAAAGGCAATATATAGGTTTAACAAGCCGCAAAGGGTAAAAAAAGCGGCCCAGGCCAAGTTTAGTTTCGACCAAATGTTTTCGGGCAGGGTGAGTGCCTCACCTAAAAATTGTTTGATCAAGTTCTTTTTAAAGGCGTATTGGCTAACCAGCAGGCCAAGTGCAAAGAAAATGTTAATTACCGTTACCTTCCACTTAATAAAGGCATCATCATGTAAGAGGATGGTCAGGCTACCAAACAGGGCAATAATGCCAAAAAACACCCAATACTTGGTGGGAACCTTTTCTTTTCGAATAACAAAATACAAAATTTGTATCGCAGAAGTGACGATTAACGAGCCGGTTGCCCAGTAAATATCCACGAATTTATAAAAAATAAAGAATATGATTAATGGAATAAATTCAAAAACAGCGTGCATAGATTCGCGAGATAAAATAAACAATAGTTTGATTTTAACGAATGCGCCTTAAATAGCCAAATGATAATAAGAGATACTTGGTAATTAAATGTGTTAGAAGGCCAAAAACTGGTACTTTAGCCTTCTAATAATAGGAAGGATTTTAATTAGTTGGCCTGATATCCAAAGGGGTCGTCGATAGAATGTGATGGCTCGGTAAACCATTTGGGGCCATCGGCTGTCATATAAAAATGATCTTCCAGGCGAATGCCAAACTCATCAGGCAATACCAGCATAGGTTCGTTAGAAAAACACATGCCAACCGCTAAAGGCGTTTTATCACTGCGGACCAGGTAGGGCCATTCATGAATGTCCAGTCCTATGCCATGTCCTGTTCTGTGTGGACAGCCGGGTGTTTGATAATCTGGCCCCATGCCCTGGCTGGCTAAATAGTTTCTGGCGGCAACATCAACATCGCCACAGGGGGCATTAAGTTGCGCCGCTTCAAAGGCTTTTAGTTGCGCCATTTTTTCGATTTGCCACATTTCTCGCTGCCTCTGGTTGGCCTCACCAAAAACATAGGTACGGGTAATATCTGAGTTATACCCTTCTACCTGGCAGCCGGTATCAATAAGGACAATGTCATTCAGCTCCAGGGCCTTCGGCTGTTTGACGCCGTGTGGGAAGGATGAGTCCTTGCCAAATAAGACAATACAAAAATAGGAACCCGCTGGGGCACCGACCTTCTTGTGTGCCTGATGGATAAAGGCTTCAACTTCTGCGGTGGTGATCCCTTGATAAAGAATACGGGCTACCGCCTTATGCACGGCCATGGTCATATCTTTGGCGCGCTGCAACAGGGCTATTTCATTGGCAGACTTTTGGCTTCTGCAACCGGCAGTTACGGCCTTGGCGTCAACCAAGCTATAGCCGGGAGCACGCTGTTTGATGCCGTCGGCGATAAAGAAAGCGGTTGACTCGTCCAGAGCTACTTTACCCGAATCTATACCTATTTTTTTTAAGGTATCGGCAAATAGCTGATACGGGCTTTCATGCTCCTGCCAACCATTGATCTTTCCCTTGACCTGCATATGTTGGTCTAGGGTATTGATTTCGAAGTAGGGGCTTATATATTCAATGTCTCCCTGTTGCGGGATAATAGCACCCACCATGCGTTCACTTGCGTACCAGCGGGTACCGGTAAAGTAATATAAGTTGGTTCCCGCATTGATATAGGTTGCGGCTATATTGTTTTCCCGCATTATGGCTTGGGCTTTTTGGATTCTGTGCTGGTATTCCGTTAATGAAATACTCTCAACACCTGCTGTCATATCGGAAAGTTTTGCTAATTCGGCCTCTGCAGTCGAGCCGCCTACACCTATTGTCATCTTGCCTCCTTATTTGGATTGCTAATTTTTAGAGGCAGTATCGCACGCTTTCTTTTTGTATACAATATTCCTTTTGTGTGCGGTATTCTATTTCATGTCTGGTGGCTAGCTTATCGCGGCTTTTTTTATTCTGGCCGGAAATAAGCCGTCTACCAGCTCCAGGCCTTGTAAATAGAGCTCATGATCTGTGTCATGAAAATGCTGAACCCTGTCTATCGCCTGAGGTAGCCCGTGGTTGGCGGCACAAACTAACCAGGCTAACCCGAGTGCCGGGTTTTCCTTGGTTCCTTCTGCAAGAAAATAAGCACGCCCCATGGCGCCCATGGCCTTGATATTACCTGAATTTGCCGCTTGCTCAAACAGGACAAAAGCTTGTTCATCATCACCAGACTGACGAGCTGAAATCGCCTGCTCAAAGAGCCGCTCGTCTGAGTCTGGATCAATAGCTTGCTCGCAACTGGTTGGGTTTTGTGTCTCCAGCGAATGCTGCGCTATTTCTTGCTGGCTGTCTAAAGTAGCCTTTTCAACCGGGTTTTTCCCCGCGTCTTCTTTTAGCGCTTGGTTTGAGTCAATAAAGATATCCGTGTCAGCTTGCACCAGTTTGCTGGCAGACTCCGTGCTATCGTCGGCAAAAATGTCCTTAATGTCTAAATCTTTTTGCTTTTCCGTTAGCAGGCAGTTCATAACCGCATCATAACGGGTGTTTAACTGCTCGATACTTTGTTGTTGTTGAGAAATTTGTTGCTTGTAGTATTGAATATCGGCCTTTAAATCATTGATGACCTGTTGGTTTTGCTCCAGCTCTCTTTGATGGGATTGTTTTAAATTATCAATGTTTTCCTGATTAGACTTGTCAACCCTGGCTTGTTGTTGAGCGGTAAATTGTTCGAATTGCCTTAATGTCGCCTGAACACTACGCTCGTAATTGGCTTTCATTTTTTCAAACCAGCGAAAGACCTGGCTCGGCACTTTTAATCCTTCATTTGACATATGCAACCTCAATATCCATAGGTGAGATTCTATACATTAATTATTGCTGCCGTTGAAAGCAAATATCTTGGTGATGTTTTATTTTTTGACGGTTACCAAGGGATTACCGTCTATTTTCCAGATTTTAATTTTTTGCAACATGGTAGGGAAGCTTAATTGGCCTGTCTTACAAGCCTGTATTGCTGCGATGAAGATTTTTGCTAAATACTGGAAAAGCTTTCATTTTGAACTAAAGTTTAAGTGCTCGATGGAATAATTGCTTGTTCATTATTCGAAAGGGATATTTAGTTAGATATTTATATTTACTGCCTGTAGTCATGGGGGAGCTAGCTTCTCATGCAGGTTGTTTAACAAAAATAACAAGCGAGGCCTTTTTAGTGAAAACGCCTAATATCAAATTACCCGCAGAGTTAACGATTGTGCAGGTTGGCGAGTGCAAATCGAAAATTTTGCAAGCAGTAGAAAATAGTGATGTTATTTTGCTCGATGACAGTGACGTTGTTCGTATAGATACGGTTGGTATCCAATTACTCCTTGCTCTAGTTACTCACGTCTCAGCTCAAAATAAAGAGCTCAAATGGCAGTCCAGTTCGTCTGTAATCCAGGAAAGCGTCAAGCAACTTGGTTTGGACGAAGCCATTTTGAATCAATATCTACAGACATAATATTTGTCATTACTATTAGCAACAATAAGGATAACACTATGACCAAAATTTTGGTTGTTGACGACTCTAACTCTATTCGAGATATGGTGAGCTTTACTTTGAAAAGTGCCGGTTATCAAACCGTCGAAGCTAAAGATGGGCAGGAAGGTCTCACCTCAGCGAAGTCAACAAATTTTGATCTTGTCATTTCTGATGTAAATATGCCCATTATGGACGGTATTAGCTTGTGCCAGGAATTACGAAAAATGCCAAGCTTTAAGTTTACTCCCATCTTAATGTTGACCACGGAAAGTTCTACCGACATGAAAATGAAAGGCAAGGCTGCCGGTGCAACGGGGTGGTTGGTAAAGCCCTTTAACCCAGAAAAATTATTAGCAACCATAAAACGTGTTGTTCGGTAAATTATTATGAGTATTGAACTGTCCCAATTTATCCCGAGCTTTCTGGAAGAAAGTTTTGAGGGGCTTGAACTTATGGAGTCAAGCTTATTGAGTTTGCAACCCGGAGATGATGAAGCCATTAACTCTATTTTCAGAGCCGCACATTCGATAAAAGGTGGGGCAGGGACCTTTGGCTTTGATCAGGTGACCGAGTTTACTCACCTGGTGGAAACTCTGTTGGATGAGATGCGAGACGGTCGCCGTGAAATAGCACAAGCAGACATAGAAATATTGTTGGACTCGGTGGATTGTATTCGCATCTTGATTGAGGCGGCGCGTGATGACACTTCTTATGATGAAGACAAGATAGCAAAAACCTCACAAGCCCTTGAGCAGACTTTGAATACTTCCCAAAGCGTTACATCGAATGAAAACTCGCCAAAGGCCGACTCAGGTTTAACCTTATGGAATATCTTGTTTGTTCCTGAGCATCACCTGGTACAAACAGGCAATGATCCTTTATTGCTTTTTAGTGCCTTAGCCGATCTTGGCTTTCTTAGCGTTCAGGCAAAAATCAATGAATTGCCCGCGCTGACGGATATGGATGCGGAAGAGATTTATATCGGCTGGCAGCTGGAATTGAAAACATATGCCAGTGAAGCAGATATTCGAGAAGTGTTTGAGTGGGTAGAGGACGAGTGCCGTCTAGAAATTAGCCAAATGGAAGCGGTGAATTTACCGGCAGAAGATGTGCCTAAAAAAGAAGTTAACACCTCAGAAGAAGCTATAGAAAGCTCGCCAGAGATAGCTGCGAAACCCACAGCGCCTTCTGAGAAAGATGATACTCCTAGTCCATTAAGCCAATCGAATCAACAAGCACCCACTGCAAACAAGCAAGACAAGTCTTCTCCTAAGGCCAAACAAGAAGTCGGCTCCATTCGCGTTGGTGTAGATAAAGTGGATATGCTGATTAATCTGGTCGGTGAATTGGTTATTACCCAGTCAATGCTGTCTGAGCTGGGCAATGATTTTGAAATGAATAAGGTCGAACGCCTAACATCAGGGCTTGAGCAGCTGTTGCAAAACACCAAAGAGTTGCAGGAAAGTGTGATGCGTATTCGCATGCTGCCGATAAGTTTTGCTTTTAATCGTTTTCCACGTTTGGTCCATGATTTATCGAAAAAAACGGGCAAGGAAATCGAGCTTGTTATTAAGGGTGAACAAACGGAACTGGATAAAACCGTGATGGAACAGATAGGTGATCCCTTGGTTCACCTGGTTCGGAATGCCGTTGATCATGGCATAGAGTTTTCAGATGTCCGTGTTGCCAAGGGGAAACCTGCCAAGGGGACTATTACCCTGGATGCCTATCACCTGGGCGGCAATATTGTGATTGAAATCAATGACGATGGCGGAGGCATAGACAGGGAAGCCGTCTTTAATAAAGCGGTAGAGAAAAATATTATTGAGCCCACTACCAGCTTAAGCGACAGTCAAGTCTTTGACCTGTTATTCGAGCCCGGTTTTTCTACTGCAAAAGAGTTGAGTGATATTTCCGGCCGAGGTGTCGGTATGGATGTGGTTAAACGCAATATCCAGGCCCTGGGCGGTCGTATTCAGGTGGAATCGACACCGGGCAAGGGCAGTACCTTTAAGGTTAATTTGCCTCTTACCCTGGCAATCTTGGATGGCCAGTTAGTAAGAGTTGGTACCGAAACCTATATTATTCCCCTTATTACTATTGTTGAGTCCTTGCAGGCAAAAAGTGAGCTGATCAACCGGGTCTCGGGGGATGTCATTTTATATCGTTTAAGGGAAGACAATGTCCCGGTTATTCCTATCTATCAACTGTTTAATATCTGTGCCGACAGCGAAAGCATTGATGATGCACTCTTAGTGGTTGTGGAAGCGGACGGCCTGAAAATCGGTTTAATGGTGGATGATTTACTGGCCCAGCAGCAGGTGGTGATAAAGAGTCTTGAGGATAATTATCAACAGGTTGAAGGCATCTCCGGCGCCACTATTTTAGGTGATGGCTCGGTTGCCATGATCCTGGATATTCCGGGAATGATCCAGTTGGCCACTCATAGGGCACAAAGGAATCAACAGGTAAACATACAAACTAAGATCGCGGAAGGAGAAACCGTGTAATGGATATTCAAGCATTGGCCACAGAAGTGCCTATTGAGGGTGAATATTCTCTAGAGGGTGTTGATTTTATTACTAATGGTGAGCAATACCTGACCTTTTTACTGGATACAGAACAATATGCCGTTGATATTTTATGTGTCGAGGAGATCAGGAGTTGGGAAAATCCCACTAAGATCCCCAATGCCCCTATCTATGTAAAAGGGGTCATAAATATGCGCGGTGTAATTGTCCCCATTGTCGATTTACGCCTGAAATTCAACATTGGCAAGGCCAAATACACGGAAACAACAGTGGTGATTGTCTTGACCGTGGAATCAAATCAAAAGTCTCGCACCATAGGCTTTGTTGTTGATGCCGTGTCTGATGTGCTTAATGCCGAAGAAAATGAGGTAAAAGCCGCACCAACCATAGGAGGCTGTGTTCCTTTGCATTTTGTTACTGGCTTAATCAATGTCGGTGACAATGTCGTGACACTGCTTAATGTTGAAGCCTTGCAGGCCATCGAGAAACACAAGTCAATTCAGGGATAAGGGAAAGACTATGGCTGAGTTAGAACAAGAGTATCTGACCTTTATGCTCAATGGTGAAGAGTTTGGGGTTGATATTCTATGTGTACAGGAAATTAGAGTGTGGAGTTCGGTCACAGAATTGCCGAATAAGCCCGATTATTTAAAAGGGGTGATCAACCTGCGCGGTGTGATCATTCCCATCATTGATTTGCGCCAGCGCTTTGGCCAGCAGCCGTTAGATTATAACGCACAGACTGTCACCATTATTTTACGTACCCGTAATGCCGGGCGAACCACGGTAGTGGGCCTGGTGGTAGATGCAGTTTCTGAGGTTTATAAATTTAGTGCCAGTGCCATTCGCAAGGCCCCTTCGTTTGGTAACCAAATCGATAGTTGCTTTTTAAAAGGATTGGCCAGCATAGATGACAAGCTGATCATACTTTTAGATACCAATACTCTTCTGGATGAAGACGAGTTGTTTACACTTGAACCGGAAGTGGTGGCAGATGTTGGCGTCGAGTAAGTTTGGCAAGCAAATAGCTACTTCATGGTTAGGGAAGTATTTTAATTTAAAACTGACAGGAAACCAGTTTATGACACCGAATCAAATAGAATTAGTTAAGGAAAGCTGGGATAAGGTGAAGCCCATTGCTCCTCAAGCAGCCGAAATTTTTTATCGTACCCTGTTTGAAATGGATCCTGCTATCAAACCCTTATTTACCAGTGATATTGAAGAGCAGGGCAAAAAATTAATGGCGATGTTGGATACCGCCGTTAAATTACTGGATAAACCCGACAAGCTAATCCCTGCGGTACAAAAATTAGGTGAACGGCACCTGGATTATGGTGTTGAAAATAGACATTACGATACCGTAGGGGCTGCACTGATAAAAACATTGGAAATTGGTTTAGGTGATGACTTTACGGAAGATGTCGAAGAAGCCTGGACCCAGGTATACCAAACACTCGCTGAAACCATGATTGACGCTGCAAATACTGCCGAGCGCATGGAAATTGAACATTCAACAGGAGCCGAGACCGTTATGAGTGATAATGGCAATAATTTAGGAGCATTTATCCAAGCTGCACTAGAGCAGTCATCAACCGCTTTTATGATGATTGACCGTGACTTTAAGGTAACTTATGTCAACCAGGCAACCATGGCCTTACTCAAGAAAAATGAGTATGTCTTTAGTCAAAAATGGCCTGGCTTTAAGGCGGATAAAGAGGCGCTTCTTGGGACTTGTATCGATGGCTTTCATGCCAACCCCGGCCATCAAAGAAACCTGTTGAGCAATCCGGCTAATTTACCTTATACCACAGACATTAATATTGAGCATCTAACCATTGAGCTCAATGTTACTGCGATCATGGGAGCCAATGGTGACTATATAGGTAACTCGCTTGAATGGAAGGATGTCACCCAAGTCAGAGCACAAGAAAATAAAGCGGCTCAGCTGGAAGGTGCTATCGAGCAATCGGTAACCCCTACCATGATGATAGATCGTGATTTCAATATTACCTATGCCAACCAGTCAACCCTGGCCCTATTGAAAAAGCATGAAGCCGTATTTCAAAGACGCTGGCCGGGTTTCAAGGCATCCGAAGAAGTGCTTATCGGTACTAATATTGATGGCTTCCATAATAACCCTAGTCATCAGCGTAACCTGTTATCAGATCCTAATAATTTGCCCTATAGCACGGATATCCAAATTGAGGACTTAACCTTTGAACTCAATGTCACGGCGGTTCTCGATGCCAAGGGTAAGTATATCGGTAACTCCCTGGAATGGCAGGATGTCACCGAGGCTCGTAACAAATCCGTTGAAGTGGGACGGTTAACGTCGGCGGTTGAAGGCATGACCACTAATATCATGATGGCAGATAGAGAAGGCAATATTGTTTATGCAAACCCGGCGGTAACAAAAATGTTGCGGCGCAGAGAAGCTCAGTTAAAGGCCGTACTGCCTTCGTTCAGTGTGGATACCATGGTGGGTTCTAATTTTGATTCCTTCCATAAGAATCCTGCCCATCAGCAAAACTTGCTAAGCAACCCGGACAATATGCCCTACAGCACACAAATAAGTGTTGCTGGCCTGATGTTTGAGTTAACAGCCATTGCCTTGCTAGATGAACAAGGCAACCATGTAGGTTCTGCTGTGCAGTGGCTGGATGTTACCGAACAAAAAGACGCAGAAAACCAAGTAGATGCCATGATAAGGGATGCGATTTCGGGACAATTGGACAGCCGTATCGATACCTCTGAATATGAGGGCTTTATGAAGGGCCTGGGAGACAATATCAATAATTTGATGAATGCCATTGTCGAGCCTATCAATGATGCCATAGATATTGCACAAGCATTGGCAAATGGCGATCTAACCAAAAACATGGATGGCCAATATGCAGGTGAATTTTTGGCCTTGGCCAATGCCATGAATGGCTCCATAGACAACCTGAACAAAATGGTGGAAGAAATTCGAAGTGCCTCTAGTGGCGTGTTCGATGCTGCAAGAGAAATTGCTGTTGGTAATAACGAGCTAAGCCATAGAACTGAGTCACAGGCGTCCAGCCTGGAAGAAACAGCCTCGGCGATGGAAGAGCTGACCAGTACGGTTCAGCAAAATGCCGAAAATGCAACAGAGGCCAGTAAACTGGCGGGCTCTGTGATGACTAAAGCCAGCAATGGTGGTGCGGTAGTAAAAAGTGCCATTGAAGCCATGTCTGATATTAACAAGTCGAGTAAGAAGATTGCGGACATTATCAGCGTGATTGATGAAATCGCTTTCCAAACCAACTTATTGGCATTGAATGCTGCGGTGGAAGCCGCCAGAGCAGGAGAACAAGGTCGAGGCTTTGCCGTTGTTGCGGCAGAAGTACGTAACCTGGCGCAACGTTCTGCTGGCGCGGCAAAAGAGATAAAAGGGCTGATTAACGATAGCGTCGATGCCGTTGGCCAAGGTACCAAGTTGGTGGATGAAACAGGACAAACCTTTTCTGAACTGGTTAATGCGGTGGAAGATGTCAGCAATATGATCAGCGATATAGATAGTGCGGGTAAAGAGCAGTCCGCAGGTATTGGAGAGGTCAGTGCCGCCGTCAGTCAAATGGATGAAATGACACAACAAAATGCTGCTCTGGTTGAGCAGGCATCAGCGTCAAGTAAGTCTATGGAAGATCAGGCGCAAATGCTGCTTGAGCAGGTAAGCTTCTTTAACAATGGCGAGCAGAAACAGGCTAGCGCCGTTGGCAGTGATATCAGTCGACCGCAAAAACTGCATTCTACGGTAACGCCTATTCCGACGGCTCGGGCCAAATCTCGTCCCGTTATTCAATCGGATCAGGAGTGGGAAGAATTTTAGGCAGAAATGAATGAGAGAAGGTCGAAATGAAGCAGTCCGGTTGAATGATGATGATTTTAGTTTTATCTGTCAGTTTGTCTATGACTCAACCGGCATTGTGCTTCACAGTGGAAAAAGGGAAATGGTGTACCGGCGGTTGGCCCGGATTGTTAGAGAAAGGCAATTACACTCATTTACTCAGTATTGCCAATTATTGAAAGAGAACCCGGAGCAGGAATCTGGCTATTTTATCAATGCCATTACGACAAACTTAACCAGTTTTTTTAGGGAACAGCATCACTTTGACTACCTTGTTCAACAGGAGATACCCAAATTATTAAAAGAGCAAGGCATGAATGGCAACAAACGCTTAAGAATATGGTCATCGGCGAGTTCCACAGGAGAAGAGCCCTATAGTATTGCGATAACCATACTTGAGGCCATGCAAAGACAGATCGAATCCTGGGATGTAAAAATCCTTGCGACGGATATCGACAGTAATGTATTGGCAACGGGAAAAGAGGGGGTTTATGACCTTAGCCGTATTGCGGAGGTTCCTGAAAAAACAAAGCAGAAATATTTTACTCGAGGTGTGAAACAAAATGAGCATAAGGTAAGAGTGGCCGACAAGGTTCGGCGCTTAATTACCTTTAAACAATTAAACCTATTACACGAATGGCCCATGAAAGGGCCATTTGATGTGATTTTTTGTCGAAATGTCATTATTTATTTTGATAAGGAAACTCAGCAGGATTTATTTGCTCGGTACTACGAAATGCTCAAACCCGGTGGGCTACTGATATTGGGACATAGTGAAAACTTGGGCCAGTTTAGCAAGTATTTTACCAACGTGGGCAGAACAATATTTCGTAAACCCGGTGGGTTCAGTAG